>Ga0209025_1000151_pt1 | contig 172081 bp, 152 predicted proteins | sample AraplaMF_Col_mLB_FD_184256 | JGI IMG/M metagenome (GOLD analysis project Ga0209025, IMG submission 184256) | Arabidopsis root microbial communities from the University of North Carolina, USA - plate scrape MF_Col_mLB (SPAdes) (version 2) | ecosystem: Host-associated > Plants > Roots >...
GCAGGTCGACATAGCCGCCGGGGTAATCCGCGCCAAGGACTTGCCATAGCGCATGCGCGCCGGCCGACTGGCGGGCGCCGCTCAGCAGGCACAGCCCGCCGTCCAGCGCCCAGCGGTATAGCGACCCGGCCAGGCCGCAGCGCTGGTAAGCGGGCGCAAACTTCGTATGCGGCGCGCGCACCCATGGATCGGCGCGCCGGCCTACCTCGATCAGGCGGTTGAACACGGTATAACCGGCCAGGCGCCGCTGCATCACATCTTCCACATACACGTAGTACTCGCCGTCGGCTTCGCGGTAGCGCAGCCGCAGCGCCGGTGTGCCTGTCGGCAGCGCCGACATGTCGTGCAGGCGGTCGCCGGGCCGGTGGATGCGATCGTGGAGCAAGCCCAGTTCGCGCTCGATCTCCCCCGGGGCGAGTTCCACGTCGATGCGCAATGCCAGCGGACGCGTCAGGGCCGGCACCAGGCTCAGTGAAGGAAACGGGACCATGGCGCGCCTCAGGTTTCGAGGAGCAGGTAAAGGGCGGCAAGCGCCGCCATGGCAAGAAGGGTCTGGCGGTAGAGCTGAGGCATGACTGGCTTTCTCCTGGCTGCATGATCAAGCGGAAGCCGGATGGCAATCCGCGCCATGTGCCGTGCGGGGAAGCTCAGGTCTGCTGGAGGGTAGTGTCCCGAGCTGCCCGCACGGCCAGGAAAAGCACGGCGCTGCGGACCACGCCGTGGGCGGCGTGGTCAATGGCGTAGCCCGGTTGCTGCGCGGTCACGGCGAACGCCGCCGCCGGCAGGGCCGGGCGGTTCAATGCGGCGAAGCGGACGATGCGAGACATCGGACGTGGTGAGTCGGAATCGGGGGAACCATGCTTATGCCATATTTGTGCGGCGATGTCCAGCTAACGTGCCGATATCCGCTTTTATCTGCTGCCTACCCACTCGCTGGATGAAGGGCGGCGCGGTTTTCGGGACGGTGCCGGCGCCAATCTCAATTGTGAACGCTGTCTACATGTACTAGACTCGGATGCATCGCTCAACGGCCTTCCCGCAGGAGCCATGATGACGACGTCCCCCGAAACCGGCCCAATCATGCTGCTGGTCGCCACCACCAAGGGTGCCTGGACTTTGACCAGCGACGCCGGCCGCGGTCACTGGCAGGTGGCAGGTCCCGCCTTCCTTGGCCACACTATCCACCACATCGTCCAAGATCCCCGCGAGCCGTCGCGAATGCTGATGGCCGCGCGCACCGGCCACCTTGGCCCGACGGTGTTCCGCTCGGCCGACGGCGGCCGCTACTGGACCGAGGCCACGCGCCCGCCCGCCTTCGACAAGGCGCCCGAAGGCGAGACCGGCCGTGTGGTCGACCATGTGTTCTGGCTCACTCCCGGACACGCCAGCGAACCCGGCGCCTGGTACGCCGGCACCTCGCCGCAGGGGCTGTTCCGCAGCACCGACCACGGCGCCTCGTGGGAGCCCGTGTCGGGCTTCAATGACCACCCGATGTGGCGCAACTGGACCGGCGGCGAACAGGATGGCACTCCCGACGGGCCCAAGATGCACTCCGTGCTGGTCGATCCGCGCGACAAGCGTCATCTCTACATTGGCATGTCCAGCGGCGGCGTGTTCGAGAGCACCGACGCCGGCGCCGACTGGAAACCGCTGAACCGCGGCAGCCTGGCCCTCTTCCTGCCCGATCCGAATCCGGAATACGGCCAGGACCCGCACTGCGTGCTGCAGCACCCGGCCAATCCCGACATCCTGTACCAGCAGAACCATTGCGGCATCTATCGCATGGACCGGCGCGAAGGCGTATGGAAGCGCATCGGCGAGGCGATGCCCGCCGAGGTGGGCGACATCGGCTTCCCGATCGTGGCGCATCCGCGCGATGCGGGCACGGTGTGGGTGTTCCCGATGGACGGCAGCGATGTCTGGCCGCGTGTCAGTCCCGGCGGCCACCCCGCGGCCTATGTTACCCGCGACGCCGGCGAGACCTGGCAGCGCCAGGATCGGGGCCTGCCGCCCGAACAGGGCTGGTTCACGGTCAAGCGGCAGGCCATGGCCACCGACAGCCATGGGCCGGTGGGCGTGTACTTCGGCACCACCGGTGGCGAGATCTGGGCCAGTGCCGACGAAGGCGAGCACTGGCGCTGCATCGCCAGCCACCTTCCGCAGGTCTACGCCGTCAGCGTGGCGCGGCCGGCTTGAGTCGGAGGGCAGCCATGCAGGTACGCATTGCCACGCCGCTGTTCTCCTATACCGGCCAGCGCGAGTATGTGGAAGCCCACGGCGCGAACATCGGCGCGCTGCTGGACGACCTCGACCGGCAGTTTCCGGGCATGCGGTTTCGCATCGTCGACGAACAGGGGAAGCTGCGGCCATATATCCGGGTGTTCGTGAACCGGACGCAGTTGATGCGGCTGGATGCGACGCTTCAGGAAACGGATGAGGTGCATATATTGCAGGCATTGGCGGGCGGCTGACGGCCATTTGCATGCTGCCGCTCCGCTTCCCTTTTCCCCGTGTGCCTGCGCGTGGCCGCGTCGTTTAACTCTCCAGCCCTCACGCCGATATCCAGACATGACCCCTGCCGTCCGCCAGCCGCCGCGGCGGCAGGGCAATGCACACACGGCGGCCACGGATCATTCAACGCACGGCACGGGAGCGACGCATGAGCAGTTCCATGAGGGACATCGACGAACGGACTAACCTCACCAACAACAACCAGTTCGAACTGCTGCTGTTCCGGCTGGGCGATGCCGAGCACAGCGGGCAGTCCGAGTTGTTCGGCATCAATGTGTTCAAGGTGCGCGAGATCCTGGTGATGCCGCCGGTGACGACCGTGGTGGGGGCAGACCCGTCGATCCGGGGCATGGCCGATATCCGCGGCCAGGTGATTCCCGTGATCGACCTTCCCAGGCTGGTGGGATGCAAGCCGCGCAACGGGCTCGGCATCCTGCTGGTGACCGAGTACGCGCGCTCGACGCAAGGCTTTGCGGTCGAGGCGGTGGAGGAAATCGTGCGCCTGGAGTGGAACCAGGTGCACTCGGCCGAGGCCAGCGTGCGCACCGGCCACGTCACCAGCATCGCCAAGCTCGATGCAGGCTCGGACCAGGCGCGCCTGGTGCAGGTGCTGGACGTGGAGCAGATCCTGCGTGATGTGCTGCCGGCGCGGCAGCCGGACGTCGAGCCAGGCTCGGTCGGCCCGCAACTGAACCTGCGCCCGGGCCTCAAGGTGATCGCCGCCGACGACTCCGCGCTGGCACGCGGCCTGATCGAGCAGGGCCTGAAGGCGCTGGGCGCGCCGGTGCTGATGACCAAGTCCGGCAAGGAAGCGTGGGAACTGCTCGACCGCATCGCCGCCGAGGCGGCCAGCCACGGCAAGTCGGTGCGGGACGAAGTCGCGCTGGTGCTGACCGACCTGGAAATGCCGGAGATGGACGGCTTTACGCTGACGCGCAAGATCAAGGCCGACAGCCGCTTGAAGCAGCTGCCGGTGGTGATTCATTCGTCACTGTCGGGCGAGGCCAGCGAGGAGCACGTGCGCAAGGTGGGCGCGGATGCCTACGTGGCGAAGTTCGTCGCCAAGGAACTGGCCGATACCATCCGCGAGGTGCTGACGCGCTGAGCGGGCTCGGCCTGAGTTTTTGTGGCTGAGTTCGGTGCCCGAAACCACAACCTGCGTGGCCTTAGGCAGCACAGGGCACAAAATCCTTCAGGCTGCAAGCATTCCCGTATGTTTACGGTTTGCCTATAAAACGGGCACTCCAGTACGAGCCAAGGCTGGCGCGCCCTTGGCGGTTGTCAAGAGGGGGGATATCCACCGAAGCTGTGGATAGATCCTGTGGACAAGGCAGGCGTCCCGGCGGAACTGCCGGGACGCCTGCCGGCGGTCCTGCGTGACCTCCACGCCCTGCCGCGCTCCCTTGCTCGCTCTCTCCTTTGCCTGGCCTGCTCCCTCCCGGGACGCTCCCGGTCCGTTACTTGGGCTGCTCCACCATGCGCAGGTAGGGCTTCAGCGTCTTGAATCCTTGCGGGTATTTCTTCTTCGCATCTTCGTCCGAAACCGATGTCGGGATGATGACATCCTCGCCCGGCTTCCAGTTCACGGGCGTGGCCACGGTGTGCTTGGCATTGAGCTGCAGCGAATCCAGCAGGCGTAGCACCTCATCGAAATTGCGCCCCGCGGTCATCGGATACACCAGCATGGCCTTGACCTTCTTGTCCGGGCCGATGATGAACACCGAGCGGATAGTGGCGTTGTCCACCGCCGTGCGCGGTCCGGCGTCGCTGGCTTCTGGGTGGATCATGTCGTAGAGCTTGGCCACGGTCAGGTCGGCATCGCCGATCATCGGATAGTTGATGGCGGCGCCCTGCGTCTCTTCGATGTCCTTGGCCCAGCGCTGGTGGTCGCTGACGGGATCGATGCTCAGGCCGATGATCTTGGTGTTGCGCTTGTCGAATTCTGGCTTGAGCCGCGCCATGTAACCCAGTTCGGTGGTGCATACCGGCGTGAAGTCCTTGGGGTGCGAGAACAGGATCGCCCAGCTGTCGCCGATCCATTCATGAAAGCTGAGCTTGCCTTCCGTGGTGTCTGCGGTGAAATCCGGGGCTTGTTCGCCCAGTCGAATCGCCATGGTTGCGCTCCTTGCAGTTGGCATGGGGGTGGAAAGAGCGCGCTGCCGGCGTGCCGGCCGGCAACGCGCGCGATTGCCTGGCCTAGCGCAGGACCAGCACCGGGATCGTGCTGTGTGTCAGGACCTTTTGCGTTTCACTGCCGATCAGCAACGCTTGCAACCCGCGCCGCCCGTGCGACGACATCACGATCAGGTCGCAGCCGCGCTGCTCCGCGCACTGGATGATGGCCTGCCACGGGTGGTCGTCGGTGGCGGTGACGGTGTCGCACGGCACGCCGGCCTGGCTGGCAGCACGCGTGACCGCGGCCAGGAAGGTATCGGCATGGTGCGCAGCCTCGGCCGCGAACGAGTCCTTGGTGTCCTGCAGGCCGGTCAGCCGGTACGTCATTACGTGGTACTCGGGAATCACATGCAGGCCGGTCGCGCGGGCCCCGATGCGGCTGGCGAAGGTCATGGCGCGGGCCACTGTCGCTTCGGCGCGTGCGGAGCCGTCGGTGGGGACAAGGAGGTGCTTGAACATGATGGCCTCCGATTGCAGTGAGTTGCCGTGTCCGCCGGGCCGTTCCGCCCGGAACCGTCCGGACGAGCCACTCCAGTATAGGAATTGGCCGGTGATAGCGACAGGTCGCGTGCTGGCTTTGCAACGCCGTGGCACCGCCCTTTCCGGGCTGCCCTTGCCGACGCGATGTCGCGCGGTGGAAGAAAGGAGCAAGCAGCGGCAAGCAGCCGCAAGCAGTGGCATATGGCGGCGTCGCATGCCACGTTCATTAGCATGTTGTTATCATTTCATGCACCCGCTCCCACCCACCAACGTAGACCCACCGCAAGGAATCTCCGCATGATCGCGCTGCGCGAAGCATGGCAGGCCGGGCTGTTCCGCCGCGCCAACTGGCTGCCCAACCTGGTGTCGGGCGTGATCGTGGGGGTGGTGGCGCTGCCGCTGGCGATGGCGTTCGCGATCGCATCCGGCGCGAAGCCGGAGCAAGGGCTGTACACGGCCATCGTCGCCGGGCTGGCGGTGTCGATGTTCGGCGGCAGCCGCTTGCAGATCGCCGGGCCCACCGGCGCGTTCATCGTGGTGCTGTCCGCCATCACCGCGCGCCATGGGATCGGCGGGCTGCAGCTGGCCACGCTGATGGCCGGGCTGATCCTGTTGGCGCTGGGCCTGGCGCGGCTGGGCGGCGTGATCCGCTACATTCCCGCCCCGGTGATCGTGGGCTTTACCGCCGGCATCGGCGTGATCATCTTCGTGAGGCAATGGCGCGACTTCTTCGGGCTGCCGCCGGTAGCAGGCACCTACTTCCATGAAAAGCTGTGGCACCTGCTGCAGGCGCTGCCGCAGTGGCACGCAGCCACGACCGCGCTGGCGCTGGGGAGCCTGCTGCTGGTGCTGGGCGCGCCGCGGGTCCGTTGGCTGCACCGCGTTCCCGGCCCGCTGGTGGCGCTGGTGGTGGCCACCGCGGTGCAGGCGCTGTTCCGCTTCGACGGCGTGGCCACCATCGGCAGCGCCTTCGGTGGCCTGCCGCGCGGGCTGCCGGCACCGTCGCTGCCGGAGATCTCGCTGGCGCGCATGATCGAGCTTGCCGGACCGGCCTTCACCATCGCCATGCTGGGCGCGATCGAATCGCTGCTGTCCGCGGTGGTGGCCGACGGCATGGCCGGCACCCGGCACGATGCCAACCAGGAGCTGGTGGGGCAAGGCATCGCCAATATCCTGGCGCCGCTGTTCGGCGGGTTTGCCGCCACCGGCGCCATTGCCCGCACCGCCACCAATATCCGCAACGGCGGCAGCAGCCCGCTGGCCGGCATCACCCATGCGCTGACACTGGTGCTGGTGCTGCTGTTCCTGGCCCCGCTGGCCGCGAGCGTGCCGCTGGCGACGCTGGCCGCGATCCTGTTCGTGGTGGCATGGAACATGAGCGAGGCGCGCCAGTTTGCGCGCATGGTGCGCCGCGCGCCGCGCGCCGACGTGGCAATCCTGCTGATCACCTTTTCGCTGACCGTGCTGACCGACCTCGTGGTCGCGGTCAATGTCGGCGTGATCCTGGCCATGCTGCAGTTCCTGCGGCGCATGTCGGCTTCGGTGGAAGTGACGCGCCAGGACGTGACGGGCATCGAGCGCGAGCTAAGCGTCGAGCCGCGTGCGGCCGATTCCCTGCCGGAGCGGATGCCGCCCGGAGTCCTGGTCTACGCCATTGACGGCCCGTTCTTTTTCGGCGCAGTCGAAGCCTGTGAGCAGGCGCTGGTGCACACCCATACCGAGCCGCGCGTGCTGCTGATCCGCCTGGGCCGGGTGCCGTTCATCGACATGACCGGCTTGCAGACGCTGGAAGCCGTGATCCGCACGCTGCGCCGGCGCGGCGTGGCGGTGGTGCTGGCCGAGGCCAATGCGCGCGTGCGGCAAAAGCTGGAGCGGGCCGGGGTGCTGGCGGCGCTGGGGCAGGAAAACTACGCGGATGCGCTGGCGCAGTCGGTGCGGCGCTGCGGCGTGCTGGCGGGAGAAGGTGCTGCGGAACGGGAGCGCGAGGACACGCGCGCCCCGCACTGATCTATTTCTTTTGCCGACCGCTGCCGGCGGGCCGTGCCTTGGTGGCGTATTCCACGCCGTGCTGGGCCAGGTAATCGCGGATCAGCTGGCGCACCACCTGCGACGGCGTCAGATCCTGCGCGGCGCACAGGGTTTCGAAGGCCTTCTTCTTGACCGGGTCGATCAGGATGGTGAGGCGGGCGGTCTTGGATTCCATGAGGGATGTGTCGGGCGGTCCGGCTGAATCGATCGCATTATATACAGCGTGGACTTCGCCGAACCCAATGGTTTGCTTCCCTCTCCCGCTTGCGGGAGAGGGAAGCCTGCACGACGGGCGGCACGGCTTGCTTGCGTCTTCCCGGGCGATGCCCTAGGAGGGCTGTTCCAGATCCGCAATCACCGCCGCCAGGAAACGCGCCGCCTCCCCCCCGGTCACCACCCGATGGTCGAACGTCAGGCTGAGCGGCATCACCCGATGCACCGCCGGCACGCCGCCGGCGGCGACCACCTCGTCCCGCACCCGTCCAGCGCCAAGGATCGCCACCGTCGGCGGCACCACGATCGGTGCCGCATAGCGCCCCGCGATCATGCCGAAGTTGGACAGCGTGATGGTATTGCCGCGCATCTCTTCCGGCGCGATGGTGCGCGCCCGGATGTCTGCGCGCATGCGGTCGAGCCCATGGCGCAGGTCGGCCGCGTCGCGGTTGCCGACGTCGCGCAGTACCGGTACGAACAGCCCTTCGGGCAGGTCGGCGGCAATGCCGACGTCGATCTTCTTCAGCACGTGGCGGCGCCCGGTCTGTCCCTCGTACCAGGCGTTCAGGCCCGGCTCCGCGCGGCAGCCGGCCACCAGCGCGCGCACCAGGCGGATGGTGACGTCGGCGCCCGCCTGCCAGGCGTGGATATCGGCATCGTCCATCACCGTGGCCGCGGCGACCTCGTTCTGCGCGCGCGCCATGTTCTGCGCCATCGCACGGCGTACGCCGCGCAGTTCCTCGGGCGCGCCCAGTTCGGCCAGCGTGGCGGCCACGCGTTCGACGTCTGCGGCGGTGACGGTGCCCTCCGGCCCCGACGCGGTGGCCATCGCCAGGTCGACGCCGAGGCGCCGCGCCAGCGCGCGCACCGCGGGCGTGGCCTTGACCCGAGCAGCCATGCCGGTGGCCGGTGCGCCCGCGCCCGGTGGCGCCGATTCGCTGGCTACCCGCGTGCCGACCTGCACGGACCCGACCACCGTGCCGGCATCGGCGTCCTCGCCCGCGCCCTCGAAGCCGACCAGCGGCGCACCCAGGTGGACGATATCGCCTGGCTGCGCATGCAGCTTGGCGATGGTGCCCGCATAGGGCGAGGGGATCTCGACGATGGCCTTGGCGGTCTCCACCGACAGCAGCGGCTGGTCGGCGGCGACCGCATCGCCCACCTTGACATGCCAGCTCACGATCTCGGCCTCTTGCAGGCCTTCGCCCAGGTCGGGCAGCTTGAAGACTCTCATCGGCGCTTCCTCGGCTTGGTGTCGCTGGGTGTCGCTGGGTGTCGCTGGATGTCGCCGGGTGTCGCTCAGGCGGCCAAGGCCTTGCGTGCCGCGTCGGCGATGCGCGCCACGCTCGGCAGGTAGGTGTATTCCAGCCGAGCCAGCGGCACCACGGTATCGAAGCCGGCCACGCGCTGCACCGGCGCCGCCAGCGAATACAGCCCGGCATCGGCCAGCTCCGCCGCGATCTCGGCGCCGAAGCCGGCGGTGCGCGGCGCCTCGTGCACGATCACGCAGCGCCCGGTGCGCGCCACCGCTTCGAGGATGGTCGGCATGTCGAGCGGCTTGAGCGTGGCCACGTCGATCACGGTCGCGCTCACGCCCTCGGCGGCAAGCTCGTCGGCGGCACTCAGCGTCTCCTGCACCATCGCGCCCCAGGTCACCAGCGTGATGTCGCTGCCTTCGCGCAGCGTGAAGCAGGTATCGAGCGGCAGCGCCGCGCCGTCATCGGCGACCTCCTGGCGGAACAGGCGGTACAGCCGCGTGGGCTCGAGGAAGATCACCGGGTCGGGATCGGCGATCGCGGCCAGCAGCAGCCCGTACGCGCGCGCGGGCGAAGACGGCAACACCACGCGCAGCCCCGGCATATGGGCGAACATCGCTTCCGGGCTTTCCGAATGATGCTCGGGCGCGTGGATCCCCGCGCCGCATGGCGAGCGCACCACCAGCGGGCAGCTCAACCGCCCGCGCGTGCGGTGCCGCATGCGCGCGGCGTGATTGATGATGTGGTCGATGGCCGGGTAGATAAAGCCGGTGAACTGGATTTCGGCCACGGGCTTGAGCCCCATTGCCGCCATGCCGATCGCCGCGCCGACGATGCCGCCCTCGGCCAGCGGCGTATCCATGACCCGCGCCGCGCCGAAGCGCGCCTGCAGTCCCGCGGTGGCGCGGAACACGCCACCGTTGACGCCAATGTCCTCGCCCAGCAGCAGCACGTCGGGATCGCTCTCCAGCGCATGGCCCAGTGCCAGGTTGACTGCTTCGACCAGATTGATTTCCGCCATGGTTCGCTCGCTTTGGTCGTTGAAGGCCGAGGGGACGATGAAAGCGTCAGCCGTGCTGTGCGGGATAGCGCCGCGCCGTCTCCAGTTGCGCCTGCAGTGCCGGCGGCATGGTGGCGTACAGGCAATCGAACATCGCCGCGGGATCCGGCGGCGGCAGCGTCAGGTAGGCTTCCACTGCCTGCGCCACCTGCTGCGAGCAAGCCTTGACCAGCGCCTCTTCGCGCGCGGCGTCCCAGGCGTTCAGCGACAGCAGATGCGTGCGCAGGCGCAGCAGTGGCTCTTCCTGCCAGTGCGCCTTGACGCTGGCCTCGTCGCGGTAGCGCGAGGCATCGTCGGCGGTGGTGTGGTCGCCCAAGCGGTAGGTGATGGCCTCGATCAGCGCGGGGCCGCCGCCCGAGCGGGCCCGCTCGATGGCCTCGCCCACGCGATGGCGCACCGCGACCACGTCGTTGCCGTCGACCTGCTCGCCAGGTATGCCCGCGGCGATCGCCTTCTGCGCCAGCGTCTGCGCCGCGGTCTGGCCGCTGCGCGGCATCGAGATCGCCCACTGGTTGTTGTTGATCACGATCACCATCGGCGCGCGCCACGCGCCGGCCATGTTCATGCCTTCATAGAAATCGCCCTTGGAGGTACCGCCGTCGCCGAGCAGGCACACCGCTACCCTTGGCTCGCTGCGCAGCTGGAAGGCATAAGCCGCGCCCGCGGCATGGCACACCTGCGTGCCGATCGGCACGCAGTTGGCAAAATCATGCGGCGCCGCCGCAAAACCGCTGCCGCGCTCGTCGCCGCCCCAGTACAGCAGGCTCTCGGTCATCGTGACGCCCCGCACAAACTGCGCCGCATGATCGCGGTAAGAGGGCACGAGCACGTCCTCAGGCCGCATCGCGAAGGCCACGCCGACGCCGATGGCTTCCTGCCCTAGCGCCGAGGCAAAGGTGCCGATCTTGCCGGTGCGCTGCAGCGCGATCGCCTTCAGGTCAAACTGGCGCGTCAGCACCATGGCCTGGTACAGCGGCAGCAGCGCCTCAGGGTCGCTGGCGAAGGGAGGGGGCGGGGAAGTGGGGGAAGGGGGTTCGCCCGGCGGGGCGAGATAACGCGTATAGCCGATCTCGAAGCTCGCAACCATGGACATGGCAGGTCTCTCGATGCGCGTGTCGTGTTGTGATCCCGGGCGTGCTTTGTGGGCGCGCGCGGCATGTGTAGTCGAGTGTAGGGTATTTGCGGCGCAATGGCGGCGGCAATTGTCTTGCTGTGCACAAGGGGGGAGTGGTTCCAGGCACGACCAGCGAAAAAAAGCTCCCATGCGGGAGCCCCTTCGCCAATGATCCGAACGGATCAGCGCTGGTACGGCGGCGGCACGAAGCCAGCGAAGCGCTGCTGCGTCACCGACTTGAACTCGGCCGACTGGCAGGCTTCCTTGATGTCGTTGACGAACGGCTTGCTGACGTCGGCGTCTTCACCGCCAACAGGTTCATGTAGTAGTCGGGAATCTTCTCCAGCGCCAGCGCAGTGGTCAGCTTCAGCCCGGCGGCCAGCGCGAAGTTGCCGTTGACGCAGGCGTAGTCGACATCGTCGAGCGAACGCGGCAGTTGCGCGGCCTCCAGCTGGATCAGCTTGAGCTTGTGCGGGTTGGCGTCGATGTCGCGCTCGCTGGCGCGGATCGGGTCGGTGCCCGGCTTGAGCGTGACCCAGCCCACCTGCTGCAGGATGGCAATGGCCCGCGCCAGGTTGGTGGGGTCGTTCGGCAGCGATACGGTGTTGCCCGGGTTCACCTCTGCCAGTGTCTTGTTTTCCCGTATCGCATCAAAACGCTCCCTGTTGTTCGTTGTTCGTTGGTCGTCCGTTGGAGAGCCCATTGTGTGGAAGCCAAGTCATGAGGCGAACGAGTTCTTAATCATGCCGATATGCCCGAAGCGCATATAGACCGGATGCCCGCAGCGCGGTGCACTACGCTGAAGGACGCCACGCCCATCCTTGCACGGAGGCCGCCATGCCCGAACAACTGACCCGGCATCCCGATGTCACGCTGCAGGTCCTGCGCAGCGCCGGCGCCCGCTGCGGCGAGGGCGCGCCGCAGGAAATCCTCAAGGCCTGCCCGCGCGAGCGCTTCTGCAAGCTGCCCGGCGGCGAAGTCTGCGTGTACGGGCTGGACAATGCTGTCACCATGACGCAGATCACGGCCGCCGACTGGCGCGCGCTGGCCCAGCAGGCGGGCCCGCCGCCCAATCCCGGCATGCCGCCGCTGACACTGGCCGGCGTGGGCACTGCGGGCCTGCTGGCGGGCGTGCTGCTGACGGCCCTGGTGGTCCGCCGGCGGCGCGGCCCTGGCTGAGCGGCCCAGGGGCCCTGGCGAAACCCGTGGCGCTGGCATGGTGTTTGCGGCGCAATCCCGGGCCATGACACCGTTGCCGTCCGCCCCCGACAGCATCCGCCTGCTGGAGAACGGAGAAGAGTACTTCCCGCGCGTATTCGAGGCGATCGCGCGAGCGCGCGAAAGCGTGCTACTGGAAACTTTTATCCTGTTCGATGACGAGGCAGGGAAGAAATTGCACGCCGCCTTGCTGGCCGCAGCGCGGCGTGGCGTGCGCGTGGCCGTCACCGTGGACGGCTTCGGCTCGCACGACCTGCCCTCTGCATTCATTACAGAGCTGGTCAAGGCGGGCGTGCACTTCTGCACATTCTCGCCGCGCCGCCGCCTGCTGGGCGTGCGCACGAATATCTTCCGGCGCATGCACCGCAAGCTGGTCGCGATCGACGGCGAGGTGGCCTTTGCCGGCGGCATCAATTTTTCGGCGCAGCATTTGTATGGCTACGGGCCACGGGCCAAGCAGGACTACGCCGTCGAGATCGCCGGCTCCGCGGCGCGGCAGGTACATGACTTCCTGGCGCGGGCCATTCCCGGGGCGTGCCTGCAGGGCGGGCTGGCGCCACCGCCGCCGGACCCCGCCACGGAGCCACCGGGCCCGGTGCGGCTGGTCACGCGCGACAACCATCGCCATCGCAACGACATCGAGTTTGCCTACCTCGATGCGATCCGCGCCGCGCGGCACGAGGTGGTCATCGCCAACGCTTATTTCCTGCCGGGCTACCGGCTGCTGCACGCGCTCTGCGAAGCCGCCGCGCGCGGCGTACAGGTGCGCCTGCTGCTGCAGGGCAAGCCCGACATGCCTTGGGTGGCGCGTGCCGGTGGCCTGCTGTATTGCCACCTGCAGGATGCCGGGGTACAAATCCTCGAGTACGTCGAGCGGCCGTTCCACGGCAAGGTCGCCGTCATCGACGAGCAATGGGCCACGGTGGGCTCGAGCAACCTCGACCCGCTCAGCCTGTCGCTGAATCTCGAAGCCAACCTGGTGATCCGCGACACCGCCTTCGCGCAGCGGCTGCGCGGCCGGTTGCAGGCATTGATCGCCGAACGCTGCCGCGAGGTCCCGCCGCGCCGGCATGAGCGCTCGCTGCTGGACGCGGCCGGCGCCACGCTGATGTTCCACTTCCTGCGCCGCTTCCCGGCATGGGCCGGCTGGCTGCCGGCGCATACGCCGCGGCTGGTGACGCCGCAGGCCGGCGACCCGCGCGGGCGCCGCCGTGTATTCGTGCTGGAACGGGAGGCCGAGTGATGGTCGCCCATGCGCTTTCGGCAATTCGGCACCACGTGCGCTGGCCGATGTGGCGGCGCGTGATCGGGATCCTCTTCATCGCGGCAGTGCTTGCGCTGATCGCGCGCAAGCTCGGCACCATCGACTGGGACGCGGTGCTGGCCGCGCTGCGCGGCTTCGACCGCCGCACGCTGTTGCCCGCCGCGGGGTTCGCGGTGCTGACGGGTTTGCTGTACAGCCAGTTCGACGTGCTGGGGTGCCGCTATGCCGGCCACCCGCTGCCGGCGCATCGGGTGATGGCGATCGCCTATGTCAGCTACACGATGAGCCTGAACCTGGGCGCGACGCTCGGCGGCGCGGGCGTGCGTTACCGGCTGTATTCACACGCCGGCCTGAGCCCGCCGCAGATCTGGAGCGTGTTCGCGGTGGCGGTCACCAGCAACTGGCTTGGCTACGCGCTGCTGGCGGGCATCATCCTGGCCGGGCGCCTGGTGGCGCTGCCGCCCGAGTGGAGTATCCCGCCGGCGGCGATGCGCCTGATCGGCGTGGCGATGCTGGCCGCGCCGGCCGGCTACCTGGCCGCATGCGCGGCATGGCAGGGACGGCACCGTACGGTGCGCGGCCATGACATCTACGTGCCGTCACCGCGCTTCGCGCTGTTGCAGATCCTGGTGTCGGCGGGCAACTGGGCGGCGGTGGGGGCCATCCTGCATGCCTTCCTGCATGCGCATGCGGACTATTACACGGTGCTGGGCGTGTACCTCGCCTCCGGGCTGGCCGGCGTGGTGATCCGCGTGCCGGGCGCGCTGGGAGTCGTCGAGACGGTGTTCCTGACGATGCTCGGCGGACAGGTGCCGCACGGGTTGTTGCTGGCGGCGTTGATCGCGTACCGGGCGTTGTATTACCTGATACCGCTGGCGGTGGGGACGGTGGGGTACTTCCTGCTGGAGGCGCGGGGGAAGAAGCTGGCGCAGGGAACGGCGCTGGAAGGAAAGCAACGCCGGCCGTGAACGCTCCCCTCTCCCGCGGGCAGGAGCGGGGAGCAAACCTGCGCTTACGCTGCAGCCAGCGCGCGATCCAGATCCTCGATCAGGTCATCGATGTGCTCGATGCCCACCGACAGCCGCACCATATCCTCGCTGACGCCAGCCGCCTTCAGTTCCGCGGCATTGAGCTGGCGATGCGTGGTCGATGCCGGATGCGTGGCCAGCGACTTGGCATCGCCGATATTGACCAGCCGCGTGAATAGCTGCAACGCATCCAGGAAACGCGCCCCGCCTTCGCGGCCGCCCTGCTTCAGGCCGAACGACAGGATGCCGGGACCGCGGCCGCCCAGGTACTTCTGCACCAGCGCATGGTCCGCATGGTCGGGCAGGCCGGCAAAGTTGACCCATTCCACCTTCGGGTGCTGCTGCAGGTGGCGCGCGATCGCCAGCGCGTTCTCGGCGATGCGGTCCAGCCGCAGCGCCAGCGTCTCGATGCCTTGCAGGATCAGGAAGGCGTTGAACGGCGACAGCGCCGCGCCGGTATTGCGCAGCGGCACCACGCGCGCGCGGCCGATATAGGCAGCCGGTCCCAGCGCCTCGGTGTAGACCACGCCGTGGTACGACACGTCCGGCTCGTTCAGGCGCCTGAAGCGCGCCTTGTGCTGCGCCCACGGGAACTTGCCGCTGTCGACGATGGCGCCGCCGACGCTGTTGCCATGGCCGCCCAGGTACTTGGTCAGCGAATGCACGACGATGTCGGCGCCATGCTCGAACGGCCGGCACAGGTAGGGCGAGGGCACGGTGTTGTCGACGATCAGCGGCACGCCGTGGTTGTGCGCCACGCGCGCGATCGCCTCGATGTCGACCACGTTGCCGAGCGGGTTGCCCACCGACTCGACGAACACGGCCTTGGTGCGTTCGTCGATCAGGTCGCCGAAGCCAGACGGGTTGCGGCCATCGGCGAAGCGGGTCTCGATGCCGGACTGCGGCAGCGTGTGCGCCAGCAGGTTGTAGGTGCCGCCATACAGCTGGCTCGACGAAACGATGTTGTCGCCGGCCTCCGCGATGGTCTGGATCGCGTAGGTAATCGCGGCCATGCCCGATGCCAGCGCCAGCGCGCCAACGCCGCCCTCGAGCGCGGCCAGGCGCTGCTCGAGCACATCGTTGGTCGGGTTCATGATGCGGCTGTAGATGTTGCCCGCAACCTTCAGGTCGAACAGGTCGGCGCCGTGCTGCGCATTGTCGAAGGCGTAGGCCACCGTCTGGTAGATGGGCACCGCCACCGCGCGGGTAGTCGGATCGGGCGAGTAGCCGCCATGGACGGCCAGGGTTTCGAGTCTCATGTTTTTCTCTGGGTTGTGTACCGGACATGCCTGGCGACGCGGCGCCATGCAAATGCGCGCCGACGGGCCGAACGATGGTACCAGCCGGCGGCGCACCGCCGAGGCGGTTTCGGGGGCTATGGTCACGGACGGCACCGCAGCGAGGCAAGGAAGCTTGTTGCATTTGGATATGCGGCCGCGTCACGCCGTGAACGCGCATGCCCCGCGAAATGTGCAGGCATGGATATGCGATAAGCGGATAAGCGCCAGCGATCTGATTCGTTGACCGTAAGGGCTGGGCTTCACCACGCTGGAGCGGCTGACCGTGCGCCGCTGGGGCATGCAGCACTAGCCTTGCCCCGCGCGGGCTTCAAGCGTAGCCTACGGCACCGGCAAGCAACCGGAGCCGCCATGACCGACATCCACCATGCCGCCGCGCAGGGATTCGCCAGCCAGGCCGATACCTACGCGCGCGGACGCCCCGATTATCCCGAAGCCATCGATGACTGGCTGCGCACGACGCTCGGCCTGGGCCCGGGCCGCACGGTGCTCGACCTGGGCGCCGGTACCGGCAAGTTTACGCGCCGGCTGGCCGGAACCGGCGCGGCTGTGATCGCGGTTGAGCCGGTGGCGCAGATGCGCGCGCAGCTCGCCGTTGCCCTGCCAGCCGTGCAGGCACTCGCGGGCAGCGCCGAATCGATTCCCTTGACCGATGCCAGCGCAGACGCCGTGGTCTGCGCGCAGGCGTTCCACTGGTTTGCCAATGACCGCGCCATCGCCGAGATCCGCCGTGTGCTGCGGCCGCGCGGCCGGCTAGGGCTGGTCTGGAACGTGCGCGACGAAAGCGTGGACTGGGTCGCGCGGCTGACCGCCATCATGACGCCGCACGAGGGCGACGCGCCGCGCTTCTACAAGGGCGACTGGAAGCGGGTCTTTCCCGCCGAGGGTTTCGGCCACCTGGCGCTGCACAGCCTGCCATACACGCATGTGGGCCCGCCGCAGCAGGTGATTGTCGACCGGATGATGTCGGTGAGCTTCATTGCCTCGCTGCCCGGCACGGAGCAGGAGCGCGTGCGCGCCGCGCTGCAGGCCGTCATTGACGGCCATCCGGCGCTCGCCGGACGGCAGGAAGTCTCCTTTCCCTATCGCACCGAAGCCTACAGCTGCGAACGCCTGGACTGAGTCCAGCCGCGCTACATCGTCGCGTGCCGGACCCAGAACGCCGGGCCGGCACGCGCGGCGTCGCTGAACTCCGGCGGCGGGAGGCCGTTGCGGCCGGCGCATGGGCGCGGCGCAATCTGTTCCCAGATGCGCAGCATCGCCATGACCTTGGGCAAGGCCTTGACGCCAGCAGGCGTGGGCAGCCAGCTGGGGCCGCCTACGCTGAACAGCGGCGTGCCGAGTACGGCCTCGAGGCCGCGGATCTGGTAATGGAGTCTCTGGGGCTGGATGCCCAGCGCATTCGCGGCGCGGGCGGTGTCGCGGTGCTGCATCAGTGCGACGAAGGCGCGCAACGACAGGAAGCTGACGCGCCTGTTGTTGACAAGGTATGCCATGGGTGTGCCCTTGCCGGGACGGACACTGGCGGTGCGCTGGGCACCGTTGCACGGCGGGGAGGCGATGCAACCCGGGTGCGCGGCCTGTTGCCGGCGGATCGAAGTGAATCGATCGTAGCGGCGCGCGCACGGGTGCAGGGCGAGGAAGCTTCCGAGTGATGTAGGGGAATGCTCTCGATCAGATGGCGATGCGGGCGCGGCTCAGTGCATCGGCAAATGGCCGATCGCTGTCAGCGCCTGCATCACCTCGGGCGACAGGCGGCGTTCGCGGCACGGCACGCCTGCAGTCTCCAGCGTGGTCCACAGGTCGGCAGCGCCGGTGACGATGCGCTGCCGCAGGTGCGCCAGATATGCATACTCCGCGGACGTCAGCGGGCGCGGCGCGCTGCGCAGGTCATCCAGGATGTCGCCAAGCGAAAGGGCGGGAACGGTCATACCAGGGTCGGGAATAGCAGGGCGGGACATTGAAGCAGTATTGGCGCGAGTTTCTTGCGCGGTCGGCGCGGTAAGCAACGCATGATTCTATCCAGCCGATGCAGTGCCTGCTTAACCAAATGCGACCGACTTTGGCCGCAATTCCGCTTGCATGCCGGCGAGTGGCGATTGCGCCGTGGCAATGTGGCGCATGCTGGGGCTAGTGGGGCGCGCAAGCCGCTTGCACGCGGGCGGTTGCCGTTAGAGGCATCCTTCAGCGCGAGCCGGGGTGTTGCATAAAAACGCCAGTCCGTCAGAGTGAGGCAGCGGCGTCGGAACCACAACTGGCCCGTCCCGCACGCCCCCGGCTAGACGGGGGTGCCACCGGCCAGCGCGCGCGGGCTATCATGGGCGTTTGCCGAGCGCCGGCGGCCTGTCCCGGCGTGTCGCGACCGTCCCTTGGCCCCAGTTCCGCCCATCGGATTGACGGCAAGGCGGACCCCCTCCTTGAGGATTCCCGTGCACCTGGACCAGCAGACCATTGCGGTCGTGATGACGGTGTTTTTCTGCAGCACGCTGGTGATCGCGGCGGGGCTGGTGTTCGCGCTGCGCGCGAGCGAGGCCGGGCGCCTGTGGGCATCGGGGCACGTGCTGGCATCCGGCGCGGGCCTGGCGCTGGCGCTGAGCGCGGCCACCGGCACGCCCCACCTCGGCACGCCAGGGACGGGTGCCTTCGTCATTGGCTGGCTGCTGATCTACCGCGGCGTGCGCGTCTATTACGGCGTACCGGCGTACCCGGGCGCGTTGGCCAGTGCCGCCACCATCGTGCTGGCCACCCTGGTGGCCGTCGGCGGCCTGCCCGGCGGGCCTCAGCTGGTGCTGCGCGTGGCCTACGGCGTGCTGGCGCTGGTGTCGCTGGCCACCTTTGCCACGCTGGCGCGCGCCGGGCGCGGGCGGCGCAGCATCGGTGCCCCGCTGGTGCTGGTCGCCAGCCTGGTGCAGCTGGCCACGCAGCTGGCCGGACTTGACCATGCCATGCAGCCTGCAGGTGCCGATGCCGCGCCAATGCTCCTGTTCTTCGCCGGCCCCGCCGGTTCCGCCTGGATGCTGGCGCCGCTGATCGCGACGCTGCTGGGCCTGTTCGGCTTCACCGTGATGGCAATGGAGCAGATCGTCGCGCACAACGAGAGCGGCGCGCGCGTCGATGCGCTGACCGGCCTGCTCAACCGCGGCGCGCTGGAGATGTCGGCGCTGCAGCTGGTGGCGCGCTGGCAGCGCGACGGGCTGCCGCTGTCTTGCCTGGTGATCGACATCGACTACTTCAAGCAGGTCAACGACACCTTCGGCCACCATGCCGGCGATGCGGTGCTGCGAGAAGTGGCGCATGCGCTGGACAACTCGCGCCGCGCCTCCGACGTGGCCGGGCGCTATGGCGGCGAGGAGTTCTGCATCCTGTGCCCGCACACCGACGAGCAGCAGGCGACGGCACTGGCCAACCGCATCCTGCGCAAGGTGCGCGCGATCGGGCTGCCCGGCGCGCAGGGCTTTGCCAGCGTCAGCATCGGCGTGGCGCAGCTGCGCGGCGGGCCGGGCAGCAAGGAAGGCCTGTGGCGCGCGCTGTTCGCCGATGCCGACCGCGCGCTGTACTGCGCCAAGGAGCACGGGCGCGACCGCTATGTGCTGGCGTCGTCGATGGCCGTACCGGTGCCGGGCCACGCCACGGCGATGCTGGAAGCTGCCGCCGACTCCGTCGCCTGAAATCGGCGGGCCGCCGCGCGACTGCCATACAATGTCGCCCCCGCCCGGGCTGGCGCCCCACCAGCGCGACCCACGGCCAGCGGGAACTGATGTGGTGTGATGTGGTGTCTTGCAGGAAAACTTGGAATCAATGATGTCAAACGCATGCGGCCTGGACTTCGGCACGTCCAACTCAACCGTCGGCTGGAGCCGCCCCGACCGCCCCGCGGCGCTGCTGCCGCTGGAAGACGGCAAGCCTACGCTGCCGTCGGTGATCTTCTTCCACGCCGAGGATCCGCTGGTCAGCTATGGCCGTGCCGCGCTCGGCGACTACCTGGCCGGCTATGAAGGGCGGCTGATGCGCTCGCTCAAGAGCCTGCTCGGCACCTCGATGATGGACGACAGCACCGAGGTGATGGGGCAGGCGATGCCGTTCCGCAAGCTGCTGGCGCATTTCATCCGCGAACTGAAGGCCCGTGCCGAGCAGGCCGGCGGCACCACCTTTTCGCACGCGGTGCTGGGCCGCCCGGTGTTCTTCATCGACGAAGACCCGGCCGCCGACCGGCTTGCCGAAGAGACGCTGGCCGAGATCGCGCGCGATGCCGGCTTTGCCGAGATTGCGTTCCAGTACGAGCCGATCGCCGCGGCCTTCGACTACGAAGCCGGCATCGCGCGCGAGGAACTGGTGCTGGTGGCCGATATCGGCGGCGGCACCTCGGACTTCTCGCTGGTGCGCCTGTCGCCCGAACGCGCCCGCAAGAGCGACCGCAGGGAGGACATCCTCGCCAACGGCGGCGTGCATATTGGTGGCACTGACTTCGACCGCGCGCTCAGCCTGGCGCGCGCCATGCCGCTGCTCGGGCTGGGCAGCCAGCTGCGCAACGGCAAGGCGATGCCGTCGAGCCAGTATTTCGACCTGGCCAGCTGGCACACCATCAACTATGTCTACACCCGCAAGGCCTGGTCGGTGGTGATGGACAACTACCGCGACGCCGCCGACACCGCCAGCCTCGACCGGCTGGTGCGGCTGATCCGCGAGCGCGCCGGCCACTGGCTGGCGATCCAGGTGGAAGGCGCCAAGATCGCGCTGTCGGATGCGGCCAGCACCGAGCTCGACCTGCACCGGCTGGAGCAGGGGCTGACGCTGACGATCACGCGCGACGAGTTCGATGCGTCGATCGACAAGCTGGTTGCCAGGACCGAGAAGACGGTGCAGCAACTGCTTGTCGATGCGGGCGTGGACGGCAATGGTGTCGACACCATCTTTTTCACCGGCGGTTCCAGCAGCGTGCCGTTGCTGCGTCAGCGACTGGCGGCGTTGCTGCCGCAGGCGCGCTGCGTCGAAGGCGACCGTTTCGGCAGCATCGGCAGCGGGCTGGCGCTGGATGCGGCGAGGAAGTTCGGCTAAGGAAGTTCGGCAGCGCGCCTACTGTTGCAGCACGTCGCGCAAAGCAAAGCCGTCGCCCACGGCCAGCCTGGCCGCCCGCAGCGCGCCACGCGCCGCGGAGGCATCGCCCGCCAGCCGCAGCAGCGCCGGCAATTGCCACGGCGCGCGCAGCAGCCCGCCCAGCACCGCCGACACGTCGGTCTTGCCGCCTTCCCCCATTCCCGCCGCCGCGGCGGCCGGCACGGCGCGGCTCGCCGGGTCGATGACCACGCGGCAAGCCGCGAACGGCAGCCGGCAGGCCGCGGCCATGCGCGCGGCGAGATGCGATTCCATGTCGACGCACAGCGCCCCGCTGGCCTGCCGCAGCGCCTGCTTTGCGGTGACGTCGAGCACCGGATCGTCCGCGCCGGCGATGGGGCCGACCCTGGCATGCGGCAGCGCGGCGTGCAGCGCGTGGGTCCAGTCCGGAGCGGTGTCGTAGCGTTCGCCGGGCGCGCGGATTTCGTTGGCAATGACCAGGTCGCCCGGCGCCAGCACCGGATCCAGCCCGCCGGCGACGCCGAAGCTGACGATGCCCCGACACTCGCGGCTCGCCATGGCCGACACTTCCTGCTCCAGCGCGATGCCGCGCAGCCCGTGCACCACGCGGCAATGCGGGCCGGCGGCGATGCCGGCCTCGAAATCCATGCCGGTGACGACCATGACGAAGGGCGCGTTCACAGGCCCCACGTCACGCGGCCGACACCGCCGCGCTGCAGGTTGCGGTAGCGCGCCAGCGCCCACAGCGGGAAATAGCGCGCGTAGCCGTGGTAGCGCAGGTAGAACACGCGCGGGAAACCCACGGCGGTGAAGCGAGGCTCGTGCCAGAGCCCGCCTTCCTGCGGCGGGCGCTGCGTGCGCAGCAGGTAGCCGATGCCGCGCGCGACCGCCGGGTGCTGCACCGCGCCGGCCGCCATCAGCGCCAGCAAGGCCCAGGCAGTCTGCGATGCCACGCTGGGCGCGGCCTCATAGCCGCGGTAGTCGAGCCGGTAGCTGGCGCCGTCTTCGCCCCAGCCGCCGTCATCGTTCTGGATGCCCGCCAGCCAGTCGGCGGCGCGCCGCACCGCGGGCGCATCGGGCCCCAGCCCGGCGGCGTTCAGCGCGCACAGCGCGCTCCAGGTGCCATAGATGTAGTTGGTGCCCCAGCGGCCGAACCAGCTGCCATCCGGCATCTGCTCGGCCAGCAGATAGCGCAGCGCGCGCGCAGCGGGCTCGCTGCTGGCGGGCGTGGCGCCGGTCTGGCAAAGCATCGACAGGCAGCGCGCCGAGACGTCCGCGGTGGGCGGGTCGAGCAGCGCGCCGTGGTCGGCGAAGGGGATGTTGTTCAGGTACAGGTGCGTGTTCTCGGGTTCGAACGCGCCCCAGCCGCCGTTGCCGCTCTGCATGCCGACGATCCATTCGGCGGCGCGCGCCGCCGCTTCGTCGTAGCGGCCCGGCGCGGCGTGTTCGCGCATGTAGCGGTCCATCGCCGCCGCCACCACGGCGGTGTCGTCGACATCCGGGTAATGCGCGTTGGCGTACTGGAAGGCCCATCCACCCGGACGCACCCGCGGGCGGCGCACGCTCCAGTCGCCGCGCACGCCGAGCACCTGCAGCGGCTTGAGCCAGTCCAGCGCGTGCCCCACCGCCGCGGCCGCGCGCGCCTCGCCAGTCTCGAGCAGCGCATGCGCGGCCAGCGCGGTGTCCCACACCGGCGACAGGCAGGGCTGGCAGTAGGCTTCGTCGCCATGCTCGACCAGCAGCCGCTCGAGCGAGCGCCGCGCCACCGCGCGCGCGGGATCGTCGGCCGGCACGCCCAGCACGTCAAACATCATCACGCTGTTGGCCATCGCCGGGAAGATCGCGCCGAGCCCGTCCTCGCCGTTCAGCCGCTCGCGCACGAACCTTTGCGCCGCGGCGATGGCGCGCCGGCGCAGCAGGCGCGGGAACACCGGCTCGGCCACGCGCAGCAGCGCATCGAGCCCGCGGAACAGGTTGTACCAGCCCGCATGCTGGTGCGGCGCGCGCGGCGCCAGGCCGACGCTGCGGCGCGGGCTGGAGAAAAGCTCGTCGATGCCGACCCCGCGCGGATTGCGCGCGCGCGGGCGCAGGCTGTTCAGCACCAGCAGCGGCACGATCACCGTGCGCGCCCAGTAAGAGACCTTGGACAGGTGGAACGGAAACCAGCGCGGCAGCAGCATGATCTCCACCGGCATCATCGGCACCGCCGACCACGGCATCACGCCGTACAGCGCCAGCAGCGTGCGCGTGAACACATTGCTGGCCTCGGCGCCGCCCATGGCATGAATGGCATGGCGCGCGCGCGCCATGTGCGGCGCCTGCGGATCGTCGCCCGCCATCTTCAGCGCGAAGTACGCCTTCACGCTGGCGCTGATGTCCGCCCGCCCGTCATGGAACAGCGGCCAGCCGCCGTCGGCGTTCTGGATGCGGCGCAGGTAGCGCGCGATGCGCGCTTCGAGCGCCAGGTCGGGCACCTCGCCAAGGTAGTGGACCATCAGCACGTATTCGGCCGGGATGGTGGCGTCGGCTTCCAGCTCATAGACCCAGTGGCCATCAGGGCGCTGCTGGTGCAGCAGCGCATCGACCGCAACGCCGATGCCGTGGTCGAGTTCCTTGGCGGCAGATTGCTGGCCGAACGCGGTGAACGACGGATCGGTGGCGGTCCGGATAGGCGGGGCTGTCGTGGCGAAGGCGGTCTCGTTCATCGACATGCGGACTCCTTGTGCCGGCGCGGGTGGGATGATCCGCGCCCGGGCCTCGGCTTGCATCGGCTTACATCGCTGGCGATGGCGTGCGGCGCTCAGCCAATGGCGTGGCGCAGCATGATCCAGAGCAACTGCGCGCGCGGCAGGCGCACGCGTTGGCGCGGCGCCCGCCAGCCCTGGATGCGCAGGCGCACGAGGATGCGGTGGTAGACGTCGGCCATGATGCGCGGCGAGCGCACCAGCCGTGCCGGGCAGCGCGCCATGATGGCGTTGGCCTGGTCGTAGTGCGCCTGCGCTTCCTGGGCCACTGCCGCGCAGGCCTGGCCGATTGCCGCATGCGCGACCACCGCCTGCGGCGTGGCGCGCGCGGCATCGATGCCGGCGGCTGCCAGCGCCTCGGCCGGCAGGTAGAGGCGGCCGATGGCGGCATCCTCGTCGATGTCGCGAAGGATGTTGGTCAGCTGCAGCGCGCGCCCCAGGTGGTGGGCCAGCGCGATGCCGCACGACGTTTCCAGGCCAAACACGCGCACCGCCAGCCGGCCCACCGCGCTTGCCACCCGGTCGCAATACAGGTCGAGGGTGGCGGCGTCGGGGGCGCGGATGTCCTGCACCACGTCCATGGTCATGCCGTCGATGACGGAGAGGAAGTCCTGCTGCTGCAGGTCGAAGGCGTGGATCTGCGCGGCCAGCGTCTGCAGGGCCGCGGGCGGGCTGCCGGCGTAGCAGGCGGCGATATCGCGCCGCCAGGCGTCGAGCGCGGCCAGGCGCTCGGCGTGCGGGGCGTTGCCATCGGCGATGTCGTCGACCGCGCGGCAGAACGCGTAGATCTCGAACATGGCCTGGCGTTGGTGCGCCGGCAGGATGCGCAGCGCGGCATGGAAGGAACTGCCGGCCGAGGCCGCAGCTCCTGTGCTGGAGCCGGCCACGGCGGCGGTGGTGTCTTGCGTTGCGATCTGAGTAACGGCCACGTAACTCCTCGACACGCTGCGTACCTTCCCGCGCGGCGCACGCAATGCAATGGTATGTGCGCCCACGCGCGGGTGGTGGTTGTGGGTCGGGCGATTATAGCAACATCACTCCGCACATCGCGTGCTGCAAGGTGGCGGGAACGAGGGAGGGGGCGGCGCCTTGCCGGCGCGCAAAAGAAAAGCCCCGCGCCGGAGCTGCGGGGCTTGCTGGGCGGCCCAGCGTCGCGAGACGCCGCGGGACCGGCCCGGTCTTCAAACCGGTATCAGACGGCCTGAATCTTGGTGGCTTGCTCGCCCTTCTGGCCCATGGCCTTGACGTAGCGCACCTTCTGGCCTTCCTTCAACGACTTGAAGCCCGAGCCTTCGATTGCGGAGAAGTGCGCGAACAGATCGTTGCCGCCTGCATCCGGCGTGATGAAGCCGAAGCCCTTGGCGTCGTTGAACCACTTAACGGTACCGGTTTCCATATCTATCTCAACCTTGGATTTCAAAATGAGCGAAAGACGCTCGTTATACACCGTGCGCAACGCAGGCAACGGTTTCTTGAGTTCCGCTGCTGCATCCATATCACCTCGATATGTCGCTGTCGTGACAACCGAAAACATCACGGAACAACACACCAAATGACACACCCCAAAGGGCGCTGCACAAGTGGGAATCATTCTGCCGAATTTTCCCGATGTGTCAATCAGGCGAAGCGCCTAATCATGATGAGAGGTTCCGATAGGAGATATTAACGTCTTCTACTTCGCATTCGATTCAGTGAATTCCCTGAGTCCGGCTGCCTGTGCGGTTTCGACTGAATTTCAGACGGATGCACCTTGAATGCGCGGCGAATGCCGGTTCCTAGTGCAGAAGGCTCGCGTTTCGGTGCATTGTTTCGTTTTGTTTCAAACTGCATTACCGCATTCGGGGGATGTTTTAACCATTCAGGGGCGGCCGGCATCGGTTCAGGGCAAATCCGGCAGGTAGAAATGCCGCAGCGCTCCATTTCGCGGAACGATTCTCGCGTTACGTATATAGGGTGAACCCCTAATAATGCTTCGGCAGCGGAGCTGGAAAGCCGTGGGGTGGTTGTTCCGGCAGGGTAAGTCCCGATTGTCGGCCGGGGCCGCCGGTTGTGCTGGATGCCCACGCTGGAGCCCATTGAGATCTCGCCACCTTCCGCATGGCGAAATTTCCTGGCTCCTGTCGTCCGGAAGGCCCATTGGCGCGTTAGCTTCCCGTCCCCTGAATTTTGATGGCGTGGATCGCCGCATGGAGGGGGTACGCCGTGGGGGCGGCGTGAGGCAGTCCGGGCCGTCAACGGGCTCAGTATCCACAACAAGAAGTGACAAAAATGACAGGGTTTCAGGGGGAAGCCGCGCCGCATATCTATGTGCCGGTGCGCATCAAGTTCGCGGTCGCGCTGGCCGTGGCAGTGGGCTGGACGGCCTTTTCGGTGTGGATGGCGCAGCAGTGGATGTCCGACCTGACCAGCAGGGTCGGCGTGGTGGCCGCCGCGCTGCTGGTGGGCGGCATTGCCATTGTCCCCGGCTTCATGAACGCTTTCCTGGTTGCCAGCCTGGCCATGGACCGCCGGCCCCCGCGCCGGCCGCTGGACGACTACCCGCCGCTTACCATCCTGATCGCGGCCTACAACGAGGAAGCGTCGATCCTGGATACGCTGGCCAGCATCGAGCGGCAGCACTATCCCGCTCCGTTGCAGGTGATCGTCATCAACGACGGCTCGCGCGACGCCACCGCGTCGCTGGTGCGCGGCGCCGAGGTCAGGTACCCGTGGCTGCGCCTGCTCGACATGCCCAGGAACGGCGGCAAGGCAAAGGCGCTGAACGCCGGGCTGAAGCTCGCGCTGAACGAGCTGGTAGTCACCGTCGACGCCGACTCCTACCTGCAGAAGCTGGCGCTGGTCAGCATTGTCGAGCGCTATCGCCAGGATCCGCCCAATACCCGCGCCGTGGCCGGCAAGATCCTGGTGCGCAATTCGCGCCAGAACTGGCTGACGCAGTGCCAGGAATGGGACTATTTCCAGGGCATCGCCGCGATCAAGCGCATGCAGTCGCTGTACCAGGGCACGCTGGTCGCGCAGGGCGCGTTCTCGATCTACGACCGCCACGCGCTGCTGGAAGTGGGGGGCTGGGAAGACTGCGTCGGCGAGGACATCGTGCTGACCTGGGCGCTGCTGAAGGCCGGCTATCGCGTCGGGCACTGCGAGGACGCCTGCATCTTCACCAACGTTCCCGACAACTTGCGCCAGTTCGTGCGCCAGCGCCAGCGCTGGGCGCGCGGCATGATGGAGGCTTTCCGCCAGCACCCGGGGATCCTGCTGGTGCCGCGCATGTCGACCTTCTTCGTCTACTGGAACCTGCTGTACCCATGGCTGGACCTGGCCTTTACGCTGGGCTTCGTTCCCGGCATCGTGCTGGCGCTGTTCGGCTACTACTGGATCGCGGGGCCGATGACGCTGGCGCTGCTGCCGCTGGCGGTGCTGATGAGCGTGCTGATGTTCACGATCGAACGGCGCATGTTCGACCGGCTCGGCCTCAAGGTCAGGCGCAACCGCCTCGGCCTGTGCATTTACGTGATTTTCTACAGCCTGCTGCTCCAGCCCGCGAGCGTGCTCGGCTATATCGACGAACTCTTCCAGACGCGCAAGACCTGGGGTACCAAGTGAAACGATTCGGCTTTGTGTTGGTCTGTGCGGTGCTTGGTTGCCTGGGTGCGAGGACGGCGGTAGCGGAGGAAGAAAAGGCCCTTGACCAGGGCTTCGGCCCGGAATTCCTGGCCACCAACGACAGCGAAGGCTTCCGCTCGCGCCGCCTGTCGGTCGAATACCTGCCCAGCATCCGGCACGCCGACCATCTGTTCGGCCTGCGCGCCAGCGACTATCGCTACAGCCAGGCCGGCTGGGCCCGGCACGGGCAAAAGGTGAGCGTGTTCGGGCGGCAACTGGATCCGGCCACGCTCAACGGCTGGGCCTTTGACGCGGGCGTGTTCACCCAGGGCGGGCATACGCTGCTGACGTTGGATGGTGGCTACCGGCTGCCGCTGGCAAAGCGCACCGCGCTGGAAGTCTTTATCAACCGCGACTGGGTCGAGACCCAGGCCGCGCTCGACCGCGGAGTGTCCTATACCTTTGCCGGCGTGGCGCTGGACCAGGGCATCGGCCCGCACGTGACGCTGGTGGGTGTGGCCGGACAGCAGTATTTCTCCGACGGCAACCGCCGCGACCACGGCCGCGTGCGGTTGATCTACCAGCCGTCGCTCGACCTCGGCCTGACGCTGCAGGCGCGCTTGCGCGCCTATCGCAGCACCCAGGACGACGTGGGCCGCGCGTACTTCAACCCCGAGCACTATTCAGAGACCATGCTGGCGATCGGCTGGCGCCAGCGCTACCAGGGCTGGATGGGCGCGCTGGTGGCGGGCCTGGGGCGCGAAAAGATCGACGACGCCCCGCTCCAGCCCACCCGGCTGTTCGAAGTCAGCCTGCAGAGCCCCGTGCGCGGCGCGCAGTCGCTGCGCCTGCGCGCCGGCTACAACCGCAGCGCCTCCTATAGCGGCCCCAAATATCACTATCGCTATTTGATGGGCGAATGGATCATCCGCTTCTGAGTCGTGCCTGAGCGGCTCGCCGGCTTTTCGGCCGCCGGTATGCCAGCTCCCCGCCGCGCCGGTTCCGCCTCCCCGCGATCGTTGCCATTGGCCGGTTTTTCGCCACGGATCGATGGCCGATCCCGGCATGTTGCGCCATGCCCCTCGTCGTGAGCCTCGACGGCGGGTGTCGCTGTTAGGTAACATTGCAGCTTCCGGCTTGCTTCGGCCACGCTTGCCGCGCGATTGACCATGGGCCGCGCCCGCCAGGGTGGATATCAGAGCAGCCGTCAGTATTGCCCGGCTGCGCAGTCGCAGTGGCAGTCGCAGTAGGCAGGGGGGAGTGGATGAGAATTGCCTCGGTGGAGGACGATCCGGATCAGGCCGAGCTGATCCGGCAGATTTTGGGCGAGGCCGGTTTCGAGTGCGAATCGTTCGCCAATGGCGCCGATTTCCTGCGCGCGCTGCGCGAACAGGCGTTTGACCTGCTGATGGTCGACTGGCAGCTGCCCGGCACCAGCGGCTATGAACTGGTGAGCTGGGTGCGCCAGAAGTCCGGCAACATGCCGCCGATCCTGTTTGTCACCAGCCGTACCGGCGAGGCCGACATCGTCGCCGGCCTGAGCGTCGGCGCCGACGACTACATGCTCAAGCCCATCCGCGCCGGCGAGCTGGTCGCGCGCGTGCGCTCGCTGCTGCGCCGCGCCTATCCAGAGGCCGCGCAGGAAGTCGAGCTGATCCGGCGCGGCAACTACACCGTGGATCCCCATACCCGCGCCGTCACCGTTGGCGGCCAGGCGGTGCAGCTGTCGCCGCGCGAATATGAGCTGGCCCTGTTCCTGTTCCGCAATACCGGGCGCCTGCTGGCGCGCGAGGTGGTGGAACAGGCGGTTTGGGGCCGCGCCATGGGCGCCGGCTCGCGCACGCTCGATACCCATATCTCGCGGCTGCGGCTGAAGCTGGCGCTGCGCCCCGAAAACGGCGTGCGGCTGACGTCCGTGTACTCGCACGGCTATCGCTTTGAGGAAATTTCCGCTGCCGACGCGGAAGCTGATGAGGCCGGGGCGGATGCGTAAGTGGATTGGCGCGGCCGCGCTGGCCTGGGTGGCCGGCGTGGCGGGTCCGGCCCAGGCCGGGCCGGCGGGCGCGGAGGGCGCCGATTTTCTGTACCTGGTGGAGCCGGGCGATACCCTGATCGGGCTGGCCGAGCGCTACATGGCGTCGCCCGATGGCTGGCGCACGCTGCAGCGGCTCAATCGCGTGGCGGACCCTTACCGGCTCGTGCCCGGCACGCGGCTGCGCATCCCGCTGAACCAGATCCCGGAGCAGGCAGCGTCGGCGCGCGTGGTTTATGTCAACGGCGAAGTGCGCGCGAACGGCCGTCCGGTGCAGGTGGGCATGTCGCTGGACGAATCGGCACGGATCGAGACCCCGGCGGCCGGCTCGGTCACGCTCGAACTGCCGGACCGAAGCCGGATCACGCTGCCGCCAAATACCACGGTCGTCGTGCGCCGCCTGCGTACGTTCGCGCGCAGCGGCCTGACCGATGCCGTGATCCGTATCGACCAGGGCGGCGCCGATACCCGCGTGGCGCCCGAGGGCGGCGGCGTGGGCCGCTTCGAGCTGCATACGCCGATGATGGTCACGGGTGTGCGCGGCACCAGCTACCGGATCGCGGCCGATGCCGCCGGCAGCCGCAGCGAGGTGCTGGAAGGCCGCGTCGGCGTCAGCCCGGCGCGCCAGGCCAGGTCTGTACCCGACGGCCGCGCCATGTCGGCGGCGGCGCAAGTGAGCGCCGGCTACGGCGTCGGCGTGTCTGACCGTGGCCGGCTGTCGCAGCCGGTGGCGCTGCTGCCGGCGCCGGTGTTGCTGCCCCCGGCCGATACCGTGCTGGGCCCGGCCTTCGACGCCGCCTGGCAGCCGGTGTCCGGCGCCAGTGCATACCGCGTCACGGTGGCGCGCGACGCGGCGCTGACAGAGCTGGCCTGGAGCGGCACCACCACCGACACCCGCGCGCGGCCGGAGGGGCTGCCGGAAGGCACGCTCTATCTTGCCGTCAGCGCCATCGATGGCAACCGGCTGACCGGCATTGCCGCGCAGGCGCCGGTGGCCGTGCGGCTGAACCCCCCGGCGCCGTTCACGCTGCAGCCCGCCGCGGATGCGGTGCGCTATGGCGAGACGGTGGCGTTCGCCTGGGCGACGGTGCCCAGCGCCGCCAGTTATGAACTGGCCGTGGCCGCAGATGCCGGCTTTGCCGGCGAGGTCGCACTGCACCCCGCCGCCCAGCCCGCAAGCGCGCAGCCGCAGGCGCCCGGCCAGTACTGGTGGCGCGTGCGCAGCGTCGACGCCGGGGGGCGGCCGGGCCCCTGGTCGGCGCCGGTCGCTTATCGCGTCGAGCCGTCGGGCCCGGTGCCGTCGATGCAGGACAACGGCAGGACGCTGCAGATCGGCTGGCCCGCCGACCGTAGCGCGAATACCGGCTACCGGGTCCAGTTGTCGGCCGATGCCGGCTTCGCCACGCTGCTGGCGGACCAGCACAGCGAAACCAACGCCATCGAGCTGCCGCGTCCGGCGCCCGGCATCTACTTCGTGCGGGTCGCCCGCGCGGCGCAAGGCACGGTGCCTGAGCCGGCGGCGTTCTCCGCGCCGCAGCGCATCGAGATCTTCACCTTCCTGATGGACGGCACTGGCGGTCCCATCGGCGCCGGTGGCGCGACGGGTGGCGCGACGGGCGGCGGGACGGATGGCGGTGGCCGCATCCGCCTCCACTGAGCCCGCTGCGGCGCCTGAACCAGGCGCGCCGGCCGCACCGGGCCGTGCCTTCGGCCGCCGCACGCTGGCCGAATGGTGCGTGCTGGTCGCGGCAGTGCTGGCACTGGTGCTGCTGGCCGCGCGGCAGGGCTGGACCGAGCGCGCCGACCTGGCCGCCTACGACACCGCTATCGCCGCCCAGCATCATCCCGCTCGCGACGACATCGTCATCGTCGCCATCGACGATGCCAGCATCACCGCCATCGGCCGCTGGCCCTGGCGCCGCGCGGTGCTGGGGCAGCTGGTCGAGCGCATTGCCGCCGGCGGTCCGCGCGTGATCGGCGTCGACGTGATCCTGTCGGAGCGCGACACCCGCTATCCGCAGGACGACGCGCTGCTGGCGCGCAGCCTGGCGCAGGCGGGCAACGTGGTGCTGCCGGTGGTGGCCGAGCCCGGTAGCGGCGGCATGCTGGTGCGCTACCCGCTGGCCGGGCTGGGCGCCGCGGTCGGCCATATCAACATGGTGGTCGATACCGACGGCGTGGCGCGCCAGGTCTGGCTGCGCGAAGGGCCGCGGCCGGTCGAGTCCGCCGGTGTGCCGCACCTTGCGGCGGTGATGGCCGACATGCCGGCAGAACCGCGCCGCGCGCCGCGCGCGCTGGACAGCTACCGCCAGGAAGCCGCTCGCGTCACCGAAAGCAACGGCTGGGAGCGCAGCGGCCGCGTGCGCATTCCCTACGCCGGCCCGCCCGGCACCTTTGCGCGCGTGTCGGCGCGCGACGTGCTGGAAGGCCGCGTCGATCCCGCGCGCTTTGCCGGCAAGGCGGTGCTGGTCGGCGCCATGGCCACCGGCATGGGCGACGTGCTGCCGACGCCGGTGTCGCGCGACGGCCGCGGCATGAGCGGCGTCGAGATCCTGGCCAATACGCTGCAGGCGCTGACCGACGGCGACGCCATCCTGGCCGTGCCGCGCGGCTGGCAGCTGGCGGGGACGCTGCTGGCGGTATTGCTGGCGGCGCTGGCCGCGCTGCGGCTGCCGCCGCGCGGCGCGCTGGTCGCCACCGGGCTGCTGCTGGCGGCCCTGCTGTGCGGCTCGCTGGCGCTGCTCGCGCTGGCACGGCTCTGGTTCGCCCCGGCCGCGGCAGCGCTCGGCTGCCTGCTGTTCTACCCGCTGTGGGCATGGCGCCGCCAGGAAGCGGCGCTGCGCTTTCTGACTGACGAACTCGCGCGGCTGGAGCGTGAGCCGGGACTGATGCCGGCGCCGCACTACACCGGCGCCACGCTGGACAGCCGCATGCGCGCCGTCTATGGCATGAGCGCCAGGCTGCGCGGCATGCGCCGCTTCCTTTCCGACGGCCTGGAAAGCCTGCCCGATGCCACCGCCATCTGCGACCTGGCGGGCGGCGTGATGCTGGCCAACCGCCGCTGCGTCGCGCTGGCGCCGGCGGTGCTCGGGGACGCGGCCGGGGCAGGCGATGCCAGCCAGCCGCGTCCACCGATCCGCGACGTGATCGAGGCACTGTTCCCGGCGCCGGCGCCCGCGCTGGCGTACTGGCACGCGCTGCATGGCCGACACGCCGGGGTCCGCCCCATGCAGGATCCGGTCCCCGAGGGCGGCATCGAGGTATCGGGGCGCGGCGACCGCCGCTACCTGCTGCACGGCGCGCCGCTGCACGGGGAGTCCGGCGCGGTGGCGGGCCTGATCTTCAGCGTCACCGACATCACGGCGATCCGCGTGGCCGAGCGTCAGCGCGAGCAGATGCTGCGCTTCCTGTCGCATGACATGCGCTCGCCGCAGGCATCGATCCTGGCGCTGATCGAGCTGCACGAGCGCCGCGCCCGTGGCGACGCCGGCAATGCCGGCGACAGCAACAGCGCCGTGCTGCACCGCATCGCCGTCCATGCGCGCCGCACCATGACGCTGGCCGACGATTTCATCAGCGTGGCGCGCGCCGAGTCGCAGTCGCTGGCCTTTACCGAAGTCGAGCTCGGCGGCCTGGTGCTGGATGCCACCGACCAGCTGTGGGCTCTGGCCAGCGCCCGCAGCGTGTCGCTGCAGGTCGACCTGCCCGACGAGCCCGCCGTGCTGCGTGGCGAGCCCGCGCTGCTGGTGCGCGCCATCGCCAACGTGGTCAGCAACGCCATCAAGTTCAGCCCGCACGGTGCCGAGGTGGCGGTGACGCTGACGCATGCAGGCGAGCATTTCGTGATTGCGGTGCAGGACCATGGCCCCGGCATCGAGGTGGCCGACCAGGCGCGGCTGTTCGAACCCTTCGTGCGCCTGCATGAGGGCCGGCAGGGCGCACCGGACGGCACGGGGCTGGGCCTGGTGCTGGTGCGCGCCGTGGCCGAGCGGCATGGCGGCAAAGTCACGGTGCAAAGCGCGGCAGGTGCCGGCGCGACATTCCGGATCGAATTGCCGGCCGGTTAAGGGCGGGGCCATGACCGCGCGGGCCAGGGCAGCGCAGGTCGGAGCAGCGCAGGTCGGAGTAGCGCAGGTCGGAGCAGTGCGGCGTTCGCCGACACAATTGTTGCCATTCGAGCAGGGCGGAATTGCGTAGCATCGAACCGCCGCTGGAGCCGCATCCGGCGGCTTTCGCGCCCTTGCCAGCTTCCCCCAACGGCCTTACTGGCTCGGGCGGTTTTTTTTGCGCGCCGTGCAGCCTGCAGGCATCACGCCCGCACGGTATCCGGTTCGCGCCGCGCGCGGAACGTCAGCACGAAGCGCGTCCTGCCCGCGGCCGACTCGGCGGCGATGGCGCCGCCGTGCGCGGCCATGATCGCCTGCGTGATCGCCAGGCCCAAGCCGGTGCCCTCCGAATCCGGCCGCGCGCGCGACTTGTCGGCGCGCGAAAAGCGGTCGAACAGCGACGGCAGGAATTCGGGCGGAATGGTTTCGCCTTCGTTTTCGACCACGATATCCAGCGCCTCCGCGCCCTCCTGCGCGTCGGCGCGCGACGCGATCGTCACCATGATCGGCTTGCCCGCTGTGGCGTGCCGCAGCGCGTTGGACAGCACGTTGCTGAGCGCGCGCCGCACCATCAGCCGGTCGCCGGTGATGCGGCCGCTGCCGTGCTGCCGCAGCAACACGCCCTTGTCCTCCGCCAGCGCATCGTAGAAGTCGAACAGCGCGGCGACTTCCTGCTCGACCGCGATGGGCTCGGCGCTGGGCAGCGTGATGCCGTGTTCCATCTTGGCCAGGAACAGCATGTCGGACACCATGCGCGAGAGCCGCTGCAGCTCCTCGGCGTTGGACGCCAGCACCTCGCGGTACTTGGCCGCATCGCGCGGCTGCGACAGCACCACTTCGGTCTGCGTCATCAGGTTGGTGATGGGCGTGCGCAACTCATGCGCCAGGTCCGACGAGAATTCCGACAGGCGCCTGAAGTCGTCCTGCAGCCGCGCCAGCATGGCATTGAGCGTGGCGGCCAGGTCGGCCATTTCCACCGGCACCGCCTCCACCGGCATGCGCTCGTCGAGCTTGTGGGCGGTGACCGTGCGCGCGCGCGATGCCATGGTGCGCAGCGGCGCGAGTCCGCGGTGCGCCGCCCACCATCCCAGCAACCCGCTGGCCAGTGCCGCCAGCGCGGTGTAGAGGGCCAGCGACTGGCGGAACGCGTGCATGAAGTGCGCATGCAGTGCGGTGTCCATGCCGACCACGATGCGCAGCGCGCCGGCACCCGGCACCTGCGCCGCGGCGCGCAAGCCGCGGTAGGCCTGTCCACGTTGCTCCCAGGCGAAGGTATCGCGGTCCGCCGGCAGCGCCGCGGCAGTGGCCTGCGCGGGGCCGAAATCGAAACCGTGCGTGGCGTACACGCGTTGGCCATCTGCGTTGCGCACCTCGGCGACGAAGCCGGGATGGTGCTCCAGTGCCTGTCCCAGCCGCTGCGGCAGCGACGCCATCGGGCCTTCGGCCGCGATCTTGCGGACCAGGCGCACGTTGTCGTCCAGCACGGCATAGTCTTCGTCGGCGAAATGGCTGTCCATTGCCAGCCAGATCAGCACGCCCAGCCCCAGCAGCACCGCCGCCGACGACAGCGAAAACAGGATCGTGAGCCGCGCCGTCAGCGACAGCCGCGCCTTCATGCTGCAGCCTCCGGGTCGGGCTCCTCCAGCACGTAGCCCATGCCGCGCACGGTCTGGATCAGCCGCGGCTCGAAGCCGTCGTCGATCTTGGCGCGCAGGCGGCGGATGGCCACGTCGATCACGTTGCTGTCGCTGTCGAAGTTCATGTCCCACACCTGCGAGGCGATCAGCGAGCGCGGCAGCACTTCGCCGCGGCGCCGCGCCAGCAGCTCGAGCAGCGCGAACTCCTTGCTGGTCAGCGTGATGCGGCGCCCGGCGCGGGTGGCGCGCCGGCGGCCCAGGTCGAGCACAAGGTCGGCCACCTGGATCCGGTCGAGCGCCATCTGCGCACCGCCGCGGCGCAGCAGAGTGCGTACGCGCGCCAGCAGTTCGGAGAAGGCGAAGGGCTTGACCAGGTAGTCGTCGGCGCCCAGCTCCAGTCCCTTGACGCGGTCGGCCACGCTGTCGCGCGCGGTCAGGAACAGCACCGGCACGGCGATTTCGGCGGCGCGCAGTGCCTGCACGATGCGCCAGCCGTCCATGTCCGGCAGCATCACGTCGAGGATGACGAGGTCATAGGGCTCGGTCATGGCCAGGTGCTGGCCGTCCAGCCCGTTGTGCACCAGGTCGACGACAAAGCCTGCTTCCGTCAGGCCCTGGCGAAGATATTCCCCGGTCTTGGACTCGTCTTCCACTACCAGCAGTTTCATCGGCCCGGATTCCTTGTATTCGATGGTTGCGGCAACTCTACGCGCGCGCGGCGCGCGTGAACATGACCGGAAGATTACCGGATTGTCATGTTCCGGTCAGGCGAGGGTAGGGTGGCGCTGGCTACGCTTGCCTTGCCTTGATCGACAACTTGAAGCCATGCGACGCCACCGACCTACGGGCCTCTTGCTGCCCACGCCTCCCGACTTGCCACGCCGCCGTTTCGTCCAGGGACTGGTGGCCGGCGGCGTGGTCGCCGGGCTGGCGGGGTTTGGCGGCACCAGCGCGCTGGCCGGCACGCCCGACCGCGCCACCGCAGCCGCGGCGGCAGGAACCGCGCCGGTGCTGCGCGGCACTGAATTCGACCTCGTAATCGGCGAGTCGCTGGTCAACTTCACCGGCAAGCCGACGGTGGCGACCACCATCAACGGCATGCTGCCGGGCCCGACGCTGCGCTGGCGCGAAGGCGACACCGTCACCATCCGCGTCACCAACCGGCTGCGTGAGGCGACCTCGATCCACTGGCACGGCATCATCCTGCCGTTCGGGATGGACGGCGTACCGGGCATCAGCTTTGCCGGCATCGCCCCTGGCGAGACCTTTACCTATCGCTTCAGGGTCGCGCAGCAGGGCAGCTACTGGTACCACTCGCACTCCGGTTTCCAGGAGATGACCGGGGTCTACGGTGGCATCGTCATCGACCCGGCCGCGGGTCGTGAGCACGGACACGCCGACCGCGACTACACCGTGCTGCTGTCCGATTGGACCGACGAAGACCCGATGCGGGTGCTGACCAAGCTCAAGGTGCAGAGCGACTACTACAACTACAACCAGCCTACCGCCGTCGACTTCTTCCGCGACGCGGCGCGTGACGGGATCAGGCAGGCGCTGGACAAGCGCCGCATGTGGAACCAGATGCGGATGAGCCCGACGGATCTCGCGGACCTGTCCGGCACCACACTGACCTACCTGACCAACGGCGTCACGCCGGCCGGCAACTGGACCGGGCTGTTCCGCCGCGGCGAGACCGTGCGCCTGCGCTTTATCAACGGCTCGGGCAATACCTTCTATGACGTGCGTATCCCGGGGCTGAAGCTGCGCGTGGTGCAGGCCGACGGGCAGGACCTGGAGCCGGTCACCGTCGACGAATTCCGCTTCGGCCCCGGCGAGACCTGCGACGTCGTGGTCGCGCCGCAGGACGACGCCTACACCGTCTTCGCGCAGGCGATGGACCGCACCGGCTATGCGCGCGGCACGCTGGCCGTGCGCGAAGGATTGTCGGCGCCCGTGCCCGCGCCCGACAAGCCGGAGTGGCTGAGCATGGCGGACATGATGGGCGACATGGGGGGCACGGGCCATGGCGGAGCGCACGGCATGGACCACAGTCAGCACGGCATGGACCACAGTCAGCACGGCATGGACCATAGCCAGCACGGCATGGCCACGATGGCGGCCGAGCCGTCCCTCAAGGTGCCGAGCAAGGTTGCGCGCCATGCCCGCACCGAGTACGGCGCCGGTACCGACATGCGCGTCGACATGGCGCGCACCAACCTCGACGACCCAGGCATCGGCCTGCGCAACAACGGCCGGCGCGTGCTGACGCTGGCCGACCAGCACACCATCGGCGGCCCGATGGACCCGCGCGGCCCGGGCCGCGAAGTCGAACTGCACCTGACCGGCAACATGGAGCGCTACACGTGGTCGTTCGACGGCGTGGAGTTCGGCAAGTCGACGCCGGTTTATTTCAAGTACGGAGAACGGCTGCGCGTGATCCTGCATAACGACACCATGATGACGCACCCCATGCACCTGCACGGCATGTGGAGCGAACTGGAAGCGCCGGACGGCAGCTTCCAGGCGCGCCGCCACACCATCGCCGTGCAGCCGGCGCAGCGCATCAGTTTCCTCGTTACCGCCGATGCGCTGGGACGCTGGGCCTGGCATTGCCACCTGATGATGCATATGGATGCGGGCATGTTCCGCGAAGTGGTGGTGGCGTGATGACGGTAATGAAGAAGACTTCCCGTTCGCTGGCCAGGCCCGCCACCCGCGTCGCTGCCGCCGTGCTGGCACTGGCTGCGATGGGTGCCGCGTCGGCACAGGATCCGCATGCGGGCCACCAGGGCCATCAAGGCCAGCAGGCGCAGCAGGAGCACCAGGGTCATGGTGAGCCGGCGCAAGACGCCTCCCCGATGCAAGGCATGGAGCCGATGCAGCCCATGGAGCCCATGGAGCCCATGGAGCCCATGCAGCCCGTGCAGTCCATGGAACCCATGCAGTCCATGCAGCCGATGCAGCCGATGCAGCAATCCGGCGCGATGGATCACGGCGACATGAAGATGCAGGGCGGCAGCGCCCCGCCCGATGCGCGCGATCCGCACGCGTATTCCGGTGGCTACCAGCTCGGCGTCGGCAAGTACGCGCTGGGCGACAAGCGCCAGCTGGTGATGGCCGACGAACACCTGTTCGCCTCCGTGCTGGTCGACCGGCTTGAGTGGGCCCATGCCAGCGGTGAAAACGCCGCGGCCTACGAGGCGCAGGCGTGGTTCGGCAACAGCTACGACAAGCTCGTGCTGAAGGCCGAGGGCGAAGCTGCGAAGGGAAAGATGCATGAGGCCCGCACGGAACTGCTCTGGGGTCATGCCGTGGCCAGCTACTGGGATACCCAGCTGGGCCTGCGCAACGATGCCGGCAGCGGCCGCCCCGCGCGCAACTGGCTGGCATTCGGCATCCAGGGGCTGGCGCCGTACTGGTTCGAGGTCGATGCCACCGCCTACGTCGGCACCAGCGGCCGCACTGCTTTGCGGCTTGCCGCCGAGTACGAGCTGCTGCTGACCCAGCGCCTGATCCTGCAGCCGCGCATCGAAGCGAACCTGTACGGCAAGAACGACCCCGAGACCGGCATCGGCAGCGGCCTGTCCAGCGGCACCGTGGGCGTGCGCCTGCGCTATGAGTTCACCCGTCAGTTCGCGCCGTATATCGGCGTCGAGCGCTACCAGGCCTTCGGCAATACGGCGGACATGATCCGCACCGCCGGCGGCCGCGCCGGCGAGACGCGCTTCGTGGCCGGCGTGCGCATGTGGTTCTGAGCGGCCGCGATTTTTCTTTCCCCTTACCAATACGGAGCAGTGCCATGCGAATCAAGCGCCCCCTGATCGCCACCCTTGCCGCCGCGGCCACCGCGCTGGCCAGCAGCGCGGCCCTCGCGCATCCCAGGCTGGTGACGTCCTTGCCCGCCGACAAGGCCGAGGTGGCCGCGCCGCAGAAGATCGAGCTGACCTTCTCGGAAGACCTCGTCACGCAGTTCTCCGGCGCCAACCTGGTGATGACCGGCATGCCCGGCATGGCCAACCACGCGCCGATGAAGATGGCAGCAAGGGTGTCCGCCAGCAGCGACCCCAAGACCATGGTGATCACGCCGGCGCAGCCGCTGCCCGCCGGCAGCTACCGCGTCGAATGGCGCGCCGTGTCGGCCGACACGCATCCCGTCACCGGCAATTTCTCCTTCACCGTCAAGTGATGGCGGGTCATGGACTGGCTCGCCGTCGCGCTGCGCCTGGCGCTCTACATCGTGCTGGGCCTGGCGTTCGGCCTGCCGCTGTTCTGCCTGACCGGTCTGCGGCGCGGTGAACACGGTGCGCGGTTTGCCGCGCAGTGCCGCGCCATTGCGCTCGGGTGCGCGCTGGCCGGCACCGTGCTTTCCCTCGCGGCGCTGGTGGTGATGGCCAGGACGATGAGCGGCGCGGCGTCGTACGCCGCACTGGACCGCGATGTCTTCGGCATGATCCTGACCGGCACGGCGTATGGCATGGCGTGGTCGGTGCGCGTGGCGGCGCTGGTGCTGTGCCTGCCAGCGGTGCTGGCGCTGCGCGCGCGGCCCGTGGCGCAGGCCGTATTGCTGGCGATGCTGTCGGCGGCGGCGCTGGCATCGCTGCCCTGGGGCGGCCACGGTGCGATGAGCGAGGGCGTCGGCCATTACGTGCACCTGGCCGCCGACACCGCGCACCTGCTTGCCGCGGGCGCGTGGGCCGGTGCGCTGGCCGGCTTCGTGCTGCTGTCGCGGGCACGGCCGGGATCCGATGCCGCCGCGTGGTCGCTGCTCAGCCGCACGGCCAACGGCTTCGCCCGTATCGGCACCGGCATTGTTGTCACGCTGGTGCTGACCGGCGCGCTGAACTACGGTTTCGTGGTCGGGGCCGCGCTGCCGGACTTCTCCGTCACCGCATACGGTGGCTTGCTGGCCGCCAAGCTCGCGTTGTTCATGTCGATGCTGGCCCTGGCCGCGGCCAATCGTTTCCGCCACGCGCCGCGGCTGGCGCAGGCATTGCAAGCGGGCCAGCCCGCCAAGGCGGTGCTCGCACTGCGGCGCAGCGTGGCGCTGGAAGCGGCTGCGGGCACGGCGGTGCTGGCGCTGGTCGCGGCGCTGGGCACGCTGTCGCCCGCAATGAGCTGATCCAGTCCTCCTCCTCGGCCGGTTGCCGGGTGGTGCGGTTCCGGCGCCGGCCGGCGCGTGGGGCGTCCCCCCCTCAGACGTAGGCGATCAGGCGCCCGGCACAGATCACCAGCACCCACGTCACCACCGACACGATGGCACTGATGCGCGCGCCGGCCGGCGGCGCGCGCTCCACGTCCCAGCCGAGCCGGCTGTCATGCAGACGCCGGTACGGCACGGTGTGGAACCACGCGACGTTGAGCAGTGCCAGCGCGACCAGGCACAGCTTGGCGAGGAAGGCGGGATTGGTGGCCAGTTCGTCCGCATGCGCCATGAACAGCAGCACGCCGCTGGCGGCGACGGCGACAAAGGCCGCTACCGTGAACGGCAGTGCGTGGCGCAGCAGCAGGCTGACCGGCAGCCGGCGCCCGAGCCCGGCCAGGCGCATGTCGACCACGACGATGGAGCCGAACAGCAGCGCCATGCCGGCGAGATGGACGATCTCCACCGCCGGGTAGGCCCACGCGGAGGAGCGCAGCGCGGCTGCGAATGGCAGCCGCGCCAGGCCGGCGGCCCATTCACCCCATTGCGCCAGCAGTGCCGCCATGGCGCGCGTGGCGGCTCAGCGCAGTTCGACGGTCTTGCCGTCCACGGTGATGCGCTCGGCGCGCAGCTCGTCGGCCTTTTCCTTGCTGGCATAGCCGACCAGCGTCACCTCGCGGCCCACGGCGACCTTGTCGGCGGTGGCGCCGCGCGCTTCCATGCGCGACACCGGCGCGAGGATGGCCAGCCAGCGCTTGCCGCCCGCATCGATGCGGATGTGCGCGTGCGGGTTCTCGTAGTGGCTCTCGACGATCTTGCCGGTCAGCGTCAGGGGCTTGGTCTCGTCGTAGGTCGACCAGCCGTGGTGGGCCAGGGCCGGTACAGCGGCCAGCGCCAGCGCGGCGCTGGCGGCGAGGATCAGCGAGCGGAAGCGGTTCGGCATGGGGCGGACTCCGGTCAGGTGCTGCGCAGGGTGCTGGGTCAGGTGCTGGGTCAGGTGCAGTATAGGCGGCGCTGGACCGCCTCGCAGGCCCGCGTCACGGCCGGCAGCTGTCCGCGCGCTGCACCAGCCGGTGCAGGCTCGGGCTCATGGGCTTGAGCGCGGCACGCTCGGCCGTCAGCGCGATGGCCAGGCTGCGGCGGCCGGCGCGCAGCGCCGACTCGAGCAGCGTCAGGCCGATCACGTCGCGCTGCGCATGGCTGCCGCCGAAGCGATGGGCGATCAGCCGCACCGGCAGCAGCAGGTCGATCACGCCGGCGTAGTCGCCCTCTTCGAACGCGATCAGCGCATCGGCCACCGGCAGGCCCACGTCGCGCGCCATCATGGCGTTGGTGCCGTTGCCCAGTGCGGCGCGCTCGAGTGCGGCGCGCAACTGGTCGACGGCCGCAGGCCGGTGCGCGCCCAGGCTCGCCATCACCGCGTGGACGTCGTTGAAGGCGTAGTAGCCGGCCGCGCCGCGGCCCAGCCAGTCGTCCGCCACCGGCTGCCAGCGCGTGCCCACGTCGACGCCGCGCAGGTGCAGCCGCCACAGCAGCGCGGACGCGTCCACCAGGTCCAGCGCGATCGCCGGCGCCGGGCGGCTGATCTCGGCGTCGTACAGCGCCAGCACGTCGTCGGTGTTGCCGGCTTCGAGCTGGAACAATGCCAGGTGCCACCAGTTGTGCACGGCCAGCATGTTGTCCTCGGACCAGTCCTCGCGGCGCATGTTCAGCCAGGCGATGCCGTCGTCCAGCCGGCCCTGCATCTCCATCACGTGCGCCACCGCGTGCACGGCCCACGGGTCGCGCGGGTTCAGCTCCAGCGCGCGCCGGCCGCTTTCCTCGGCACGGCCATAGAGCTGGGTTTCCTCCAGCCCGAACGCATGCATGCCGAGCAGGTAGCCGTAGCCCGGCATGCGGTCGTCCCAGTGCGGCAGCACCTGCGCGATGCGGTCGCGCAGCATCGACGACTGGCCCAGCAGGAAGTCGCCCAGGTGCGCCACCTGGATCGCCAGCAGGTCACGTGGGTAGTCGACCACGATCTCGCCATAGAGCCGCAGCGAGCGCTCGAACTCGCCGTCCAGCCACGCGCGCGCCGCGGCCAGGTGGCGCCGCTCGCGCTCGTTCAGCCCGGCGAGCGCCTCGCCGGCTTCCACGCTGTCGCGCAGCATGGGCTCGGCCGTGCCGTCGCCGGCGGTCAGCATCAGGCCGGCGCGCAAGGCATGGCCCATGGCGAAGCCGGGATCGGCGTCTAGCGCGGTGTCGATAACGCCGAGCGGGTCGCCGTAGTAGCCATTCAGCAGTCGCAGTGCCGTTTCGTACAGCGCGACCGAGTGCGCGTTTTGGGTGGAGACCGCGAGATCCCTTGAGTCCGTCAATGCCATGGCATCCTCCGTGCGGCCCGGCCGCGCCGGGACTGTCAGAATCATCGTAGACCGCAAAACGGTGCATGCAACGGGACCCGTGTCGCAATCCGGCACATACGCCGCATACGTCGCATGGCGCAGGCCGCCTGTGCGCCATCGGGCGCTGGCGGGCAAGCGGGATGCCGGCCTAAGTTACACTGCCGTACCCCATTCATCTCCACGCCACGACAACACGATGGCCTTTCCCATGAAAACTCTCGCGCTTCTTGTCGGCTCCCTGACCCTTGCCTGCGCCGCTGCTTCTGCCATGGCGGTGGGGCCGGCGGCTTCCGCGCCCGCTGCCCCCGCCGCTCCCGCGGCGCCGCAGACGCTGCCTTCGGGCATGACCATCCAGCACCTGGTCAAGGGCACCGGCGCTTCGCCCAAGGCCACCGACTCGGTGCAGGTCCACTACCGCGGCACGCTCGCCGACGGCACCGAGTTCGACAGCTCGTTCAAGCGCGGCCAGCCGATCTCGTTCCCGCTTAACCGCGTGATCCCGTGCTGGACCGAAGGCGTGCAGGCGATGCAGGTGGGCGGCAAGGCCAAGCTGACCTGCCCGGCCTCGACGGCCTACGGCGCGCGCGGCGTGCCGGGCACGATCCCGCCGAACGCGACGCTGACGTTCGAGGTGGTGCTGCTGGGTATCGGCAGCTGATCCGGGCGCAGGCGCCGCGTCAGCGCGGCGCCACCGGCTGCGTCGGCGCCGGCGCAGCGGCTGGCGCGGCAGGCTTGCTTTCCTTGTTGTCGCCCTTATCCTTGCCGTCCGCATTTTCCGCGTCGTCCTCGTCGCCATAGTCGGGCAGCGCCGTGCCTTCCCCCAGCAGGTAGCGCCTGCGCTGCAGGTACGCGTCGCGCACGAACGCATACTTGTCCAGCGCCGCCAGCGCCAGCAGGTCGGTCGCGCCCAGCAGGTTGGTGCGCACGTCGACCACGTTGGCGGCAAACAGCGAATTCCGTACCGCCGGCTCGGCATAGGTGATGGGATCGAACTGGAAATTCACATACAGGCCAACGCCGTCGCGGAACGAACTCGGGCCGAACAGCGGCAGCACCAGGTACGGCCCCGACGGCACGCCCCATGTGCCCAGCGTCAGCCCGAAATCCTGCGAACGCTTTTCCAGGCCGGCCGGCGTGGCGATATCGATCAGCCCGCCCAGCCCGAGCACGGAATTGACCGCGACCCGCATAAAGCTTTCCGCTGCCGCCACGCCCTTGCCCTGCAGCAGGTTGTTGGCAAAGTTGCCCACGTCGGCAAGATTCGAGAAGAAGTTGCTGACGGCGGTGCGCACCGGCTCCGGCGTGACCGCCTTGTAGCCCTGCGCGACCGGCTTGGCCACGTACTGGTCGAGCTTGTCGTTGACCGTGAACACGGCGCGGTTCATCGGTTCGAGCGGATCGTCCGGGTTGGCCTGCGGGCCGGTTGCGCAGCCGGCGAGCAGGGCCGCGGCAGCGGCAGTGGTGGCAAGGGAAATGGCCGGCGAGCGCGGGCGGGTGCGGAAAGGCATCGTACAAGAAGGGCGCGGCAAGTCGTGAACGCTCAGGGGGCGGGCGCGGCGGGTTTGTCTTGGCCGGGACGCGTCTCTTCGCGCGGGCGGCCCATCAGGATCGGCTGGAAGAACACCGCGCCCACCAGCGTGCACAACAGCGCCAGCGCCAGCAGCTTGCCCATGCTGGCGGTGCCCGGATGGTGCGACAGCCACAGGCTGCCGAAGGCGGTGGCGGTGGTGGCGGCGCTGTACAGCACGGCATGCGTCAGGCTCGATTGCAGCAGCTTGGTCTTGCCGTGCCGCCAGGCGATCACGTAGTAGATCTTGAAGGCCACGCCGATGCCCAGCAGCAGCGGCAGCGCGATCACGTTGGCGAAGTTCAGCGCAATGCCGGACACCACGCACAGCTCCAGCGTGACCACGGCCGACACCAGCAGCGGCACCAGGGTGCGCAGCACGTCGCCGAAGCGGCGCAGCGTGATCCACAGCAGCAGCGTGATTGACAGCACCGCCCAGGCGCCGGCCTGCGCGAACGCCGTCATGATGGTGTCGGCCGAGCCGCGCACGGCGATGGGGCCGCCGGTGGCGGCAGGCTCCACGCGCTGCACCGCGGCGATAAAGCGGTCCAGCGAGGCCTCGCGCTGCGCGCTGCCCGCCGGCGCCAGCTTCGGGCTGACGCTGACCAGTGCGCGGCCATCGGACGTGACCCAGTCGCCCACCAGCTCCGGCGGCAGTGTTTCGCGGGTGACCGGCCGCGGGCTGAGCGCGAGCTTCAGCCGGGCCAGCGCCAGCTGCAGCGGCAGCGCGATGGCGCGCTCGGCGCGGTCGCGCGTGGCGGCGTTGGCTCCGGCGAGTTTCTTCAGCGTAGCCGACAGGTGCGCGGCTTCGGCCGCGCCGGGGCCGGGATGCTCGTCGGCGGCGATGGCGAGCTGGCGCGCCGCGTTGCGCAGCGCATTGACGCGGGCGGTGTCGTTCGCGGGCGTGGCGGTGGGCTGCGCGAGCGCCGGCATCAGCGCGGCCGACGCCTGCGCAATCGCCTGCAGCTTGGGCTGCTGGTCGTCGGGGATAAAGCTCTGCAGCGTGACCGCGCGCGCCACCTCCGGCAAGGCCGCGAGCCGGGCGGCGCTGTCGCGCGCCGCCTGCAGCGACGGCGCCAGCACGCTGACGTCCTCGGTGCCGGCCTGCGGCGCGTCCTTCAGCGCCAGCAGCGTCGCCATCGATTCCGATTGCGGGTCTTTCAGGTGCAGCGGGTCGAAATCGAAACGCAGGTTCGGCAGCAGCGGTGCGCCGGCGAGGATGGCCAGCAGCGTCACCAGCAGCACCGGCTTGCGGTAGCGCTCGAAGAACAGGTCCGCCGGCGCCAGCCAGGCAAAGCCGGGCGCCTCGGCTTCGCCACCGGGCCGCAGCACGCTGATCAGCGCCGGCAGCAGCGTGAAGGTGGTGGCGAACGCGACCATCATGCCGACGCCGGCGATCAGGCCCAGCTCGGCCACGCCGCGGTAGTCGGTCGGCAGGAAGCAGAAGAACGCCGCCGCGGTCGCGGCCGCAGCCAGCGCCAGCGGCGCGCCGACCGCGTGCGCGGCCATCCCCAGCGCCTCGACCACATGGTCGCGGTCATGGCGCTCGGCACGGTAGCGCACGCCGAACTGGATGCCGAAGTCCACGCCGAGGCCGACGAACAGCACCGCGAATGCCACCGAGATCATGTTCAGCGCGCCCACCATGGCCAGCCCCAGCGCCGCGGTGATCAGCAGCCCGGCGAACAGGCTTGCCAGCACGGCCACGATCAGCCGCGCCGAACGCAGCGCCAGCCACAGGATCAGCACCACCACCAGCACGGTCAGCACACCGTTGAGCACGGCGCCGTCGCTGACCGAGGCAAATTCATCGTCGGCCAGCGCCTGCGGACCGGTCAGCCGCACCGTTGCCTGGTAGCGCTGCGCCAGCTGCAGGTCGGCGGCCGCCTGCCGGATCGCGCGCGAGGCTGCGGCACCGGCCTGCAAGTCGCTGTAGTCGAGCACCGGGCTGACGGCGACGTAGCTGTAGGCATGGCCGTCCGGGCCGGGCTTGAGGCTGCCGTCGACCAGTCCGGCCCACGACAGCGCCGCGGGCTTGCCGGCCAGCACCTGGTCCAGTGCCTGCGCGCTGCTGCCGAGCAGCTTCGCCATGTCGCCAAGCTTGACCTGGCCCATCTGCAACGGCAGCGCCAGCATGGTGGTGAGGGTATCCGAGAGGCCACGCAGCGTGGGGTCGTGCGCCAGCGCGCCGACCAGCGGTCGCGCCTGCACGAGTTGCTGCGACAACTGGCGGACTTCGTCGGGACTGGCGAACAGCAGCCCGTTGCGCGCGAAGAACGCCCCGCCGCCAGGCTGGCTGACCGCGGTGAAGCGCGCCGGCTGGCGGCGCAGCGCCTCAGCCAGCGCATCGGCGGCGGCATCGGCCAGTTCCGCCGCGGGCGCCTGGACCACCGCCAGGATCAGCTGGTTGCGTTGCGGGAAGGCATTGGCGATGGCGGCATCGCGTTGCGCCCACGGCGCGTCTGATTCAAGCAGGCGGCTGATGTCCGTATTGATCGCAAAGTTGCGCGCCACGTAGACGCCGCTGGCCGCGGTCAGCACTGCCGCCAGCATGATGATCCGCCAGGGCCAGGCCGTGGCGAGCCGGACGATGCGTGTCAGCAGCGAAGTCAGCATGGGCGGATCCGGAAGGAGCACGAACCGCGAGTATATCGGCTGGCGGCGTGGCGCATGCGGCATGCGGGGCGGAGTTGGGGCGGGACCGTTCCGCTATACTGGCCGCGCACTTGCCGAGCGCGCGTGAAAGCCATGCGCCACAGGCGCGGCTCCACTGTCCTTCCTGCACGAGATCCATGAAGAGTTACGCTTTGCTTCCCCTGGTGCCGCTTGCACCGCTTGTGGCGGTGGTCATGGTTGCGACAGCGCATGCCCAGGCGGTCCAGCCCGCAGACCTGCGCGCGAGCCCGGAGCGGCTGGTGCAGGCCGCGGTCGAGGGCGTGATCGGCACCATCCAGTCCAATCCCGATACGCGCGCCGGCGATCTCGGCGAGATCACCGCGGTCGTGCGGAAGCAGTTCCTGCCCTATGCCGACTTCCGGCGCACCACGCGGCTGGCGGTCGGCAGCGCGTGGCGCAGCGCGACGCCGGAGCAGCAGAAGCAGCTCTACGAGCAGTTCGAGACGCTGCTGGTGCGCAGCTACGCGGTATCGCTGGCGCAGCTGCGCGAGCAGAGCGTCAGGTTCCGCTACCAGCCGGTCAAGGCCGGCAGTGGCGCCACCGACGTGGTGGTGCAGACGCGCGTGATCAACAACGCCGACGAGATGCAGATCGACTACCGGCTGCAGCGCACCGCCGCCGGCTGGCGCATCTATGACATCAACATGATGGGCGCGTGGCTGATCGAGGTCTATCGCAAGCAGTTCGCCGATATCGTTGCCCGTAGCGGCGTGGACGGGCTGGTGAATTACCTGACCACGCACAACGCCCGGCAAAACGCGGCCAGCTAGGCGTTCTCCGCCTCGCGCGCGCGGCCGCGGCGCCAGCGCCGCAGCTCCACCCACTGCCAGGACAGCAGCGCCGGCACGCCGAACAGCACCTCGCGCGCGCGCTTGACCAGCGCCAGCGCCAGCGAGACCTGCGCATCCATCCCCAGCGCCTGCCCAAGCAGCATCACCACCGCTTCCTGCACGCCGAGCCCCGCCGGCACGAAGAACGCCACATTGCGCGCGGCCTGCGTCAGCGCCTCGATCGCCAGCGCATGCCAGAAGGGCACCGGGTGGCCAAGCAGCATCAGTGCGAACCACACTTCCAGCGTGCCGGTGACCAAGCCCGCGAGCTGCCACAATACGGCGCTCACCAGTTCGTTGCGGCGGCGGTTGAGTGCGCGGATATGGGCATCCAGCCGCGCGCCGTCGATCATGGCCACCACGCGGTTGTCCTCGCCGAACAGGCGGCGTGCCGCGCCTTCCAGCTTTTCAAAGACCGCGCTGTAACGCAGCGACAGCGCGAACAGGACCGGCACCGGCAGCGACAGCAGCAGGCCGGCCAGGATGACCCAGGCCTGCCCGCCGTCCTGCAGCGCCGCGACCAGCACCAGCACGCCCAGCGCCGAGAACAGGTACTGCGCGAACAGCGTGGTCATCACCTCGACCACCACGCTGGCGGCGACCGCGGTGGTATCGCGGATGCGCAGCCGCGTCAGGCGGATGCCGACCAGTTCGCCGCCGACGCTGACCGTCGGCAACAAGCGGTTCACGGCCTCGCGCACGGTGGCGATCCACCACAGGAAGCCCAGGCCAGCGTTTTCGTCGGGATCGGCCGAGGTCAGCAGCACGCGCCAGCCCTGCGCATCGAGCAGCAGCGGCAGCGCATGCAGCGGCACCAGCGCCAGCAGCAGCCAGCCGCCCTGGGCCACAATGGCGGCGATGTCGCCGATCCCCTGGCGCACCACCAGCACGGTCAGGGCCAGCAGGCCCAGCAGGCCGGTGAGGATGGCGATGCGCTTCATGTCGGGGATCAGGCCGGCAGCACGTCGGCAAAGCCGCCGCGCCGCGTGGCGGCACGCTGCAGCGCGGCGCGCACGCGCGGAGACAGCAGCGCGGCCAGTTCGTCGGCGTGGCGGTAGCCGCGCATCGACGGGGCGATGGCCTCGCCCGACACCACCGCCGGATGCAGGTAGATTTCGCCCACGCCGGCCGGCAGCCGCGCCAGCGCATCGAGCAGCGCCGCTTCATCCATCTGCCCGCTGCGCGCGATGCCGACCACGTAGTCGTTGTGGGCGATACCGGCGCGGGCCAGGCGCCGGCGCAGCAATGCCAGCCACGGCCGCAGCAGCAGCGGCGCGCGGGCTTCGCGCGGCAGGCGCATGGCGCGCAGGCCGTAGTCGCGGCCGATCGACAGGATCAGCGCCAGCACGGTCGGGTGCAGGTGGAAATGCTTGTGCGTGTTGACATGGTCCAGCGGCAGCCCGGTGGCGGCGAAGGCGTCGAACTGCGCGCGGATCTCGGCTGCCAGCTGGCGCCGCACGTGCGGCAGGAAGAAGAAGCGGCAGCCGTCCAGCGCCATGGCCGAGCCGAAGCGCCCCCGCGCATCGACCAGCGCCGGGATCTGCGCGCGCGGCAGCGTGGCGGGACCGTCGGCCAGCACCACGTGCAGGCCGACGCGCAGCGACGGCAGCCGGCGTGCGCGCGCGACCGCATCGGCCACGGCCGGCGCACCCACCATCAGGCTGGCGGCATTGAGCACGCCGTCGCGGTGGGCCAGTTCGACTGCCTCGTTGACGGCAGGATGCAGGCCGAAGTCGTCGGCGGTGACGATCAGCGCGCGCTGCGATGCATCGGGGCCCTGTAGCGCGTCGGGTGCCAGGATCAGGCCTCGTGCGAGCGCAGGAAGCGGAAGAACTCCACGCCTTCGCGCAGGCGCCGCTTCATCATGTCCCAGCTTCCCAGCATTTCCCGCACGATTTCCCAGATCTTGCCGGGGCGGAAGTAGAAGCGCCTGTAGAAGGTCTCGACGCCGTGGTAGATCTCCTCCTTTGACAGGTGCGGGTAGCTGATCGCGGCCAGCTGCACGCCCTGGTCGTTGACCAGGTTGATGACCTTGTTCTCTTCCAGCCAGCCGTTGTCGACCGCCTGCCGGTACAGCGTGGTGCCGGGGTAGGGCGCGGCCAGCGACACCTGGATGGTGTGCGGATTGATTTCCTTGGCGTATTCGATGGTCTTCTCGATGGTCTCGCGCGTCTCCCCGGGCAGGCCCAGGATAAACGTGCCGTGGATCTGGATGCCGAGCTTGCGGCAGTCCTCGGTGAAGCGGCGCGCGATGTCCGTGCGCAGGCCCTTCTTGATGTTCAGCAGGATCTGGTCGTCGCCCGACTCATAGCCCACGAGCAGGAGGCGCAGGCCGTTCTCCTTCATGATCTTCAGCGTGCTGTACGGGACGTTGGCCTTGGCATTGCACGACCAGGTTACGCCCAGCCTGCCCAGCCCGCGCGCGATTTCTTCCACGCGCGGCTTGAAGTCGGTGAAGGTGTCGTCGTCGAACATGATCTCCTTCACCTCGGGCATGTTCTCCTTGATCCATTTCACCTCCGCGATCACGCTTTCGGCCGAGCGCGTGCGGTAGCGGTGCCCGCCGACGGTCTGCGGCCACAGGCAGAAGGTGCAGCGCGAGCGGCAGCCGCGGCCGGTGTAGATCGACACGTATGGGTGCTTCAGGTAGCCGATGAAGTAGTTTTCGATCTTCAGGTCGCGCTGGTAGACCGGCGCCACGAAGGGCAGCTCGTCCATGTTCTCGATCATCGGGCGCTGGCCGTTGTGTTCGAGTGAGCCGTCCGGCAGCCGGTAGGACAGCCCCGGTATGTCCTTGAGTGGCTTGCCGGCTGCGACATCCTGGCAGGTGTAGTCGAATTCCTCGCGGCAGACGAAGTCGATCGCGTCGCTGGCGCCGAGCGTGCCGCCGGGATCGACCGCGGGTTTGGCGCCGACCATGCCGATCATCACGCCGGGCTTGCGCTGCTTCAGTTCCTCGGCAAATCTGGCGTCGGTGGGGAAGGAGGGCGTGCTGGTGTGGATGATGACCAGCTCGTACTCGGCGGCGATATCGAGCGTCTGCTGCACGGTCAGCTCGTCGGCGGGCGCGTCGAGCACGCGGCTGCCGGGCACCAGTGCGGCGGGTAGCGCGAGCCAGGTGGGGTACCAGAACGACTTGATCTCGCGCTTGGCCTGGTAGCGTGAACCGGCGCCGCCGTCGAAGCCGTCGAAGGACGGGGCCTGGAGGAACAGGGTTTTTTTCATAGCGGCCTCTTGGTGTGGATGCCGGTGAAAGGTGGGGTGTCAGGGGAGGGGCTCGTGGACGCGCCTGCCCTCTCCCCCGCCCCCCTCCCGCACGCGGGAGAGGGGTTGGGGGAGAGGGCCGGCGCTCGGCCGGAGTGCTGCATGTCGCGTACGGAAAGCACCTGCTCGCGCCACTGCACACGCTTGCCGGCCAGCGCCATTGCCCAGCCTGCCAGCAGCAACGCATCCCGCAACGGCGCACGCAGCGCAGCGGCACAATTGCCTGCCAGCACGCTGCGGCCCATCACACCAGCGACCGCCACCGCAACCACCCACGGCAGCGGCGCCAGCCAAAGCCCCAGCGCCAGCATCGGCCAGGTAAAGGTAATAAACGCAAAGCCAAAGCCCAACGGATTCAGCGACCGGATCGTCCGCAGCCAGCGCAGTTCATGCCGCCACAGTTCGGCAAGGCGGTCTTCGGTGACATCGGTACTCACCACCACATCCGACAACACCGTCCGCAACCCCAGCCGCCGCGTCAGTTCGCCCAGCCAGAAATCGTCCGCCAGCCGGTCTGCCAATGCCTCGAAGCCTCCGATTGCAACCAGCGTCTCGCGCCGCAGCGCAATGGTCGCCCCGAAGGCAAAGCGGCGCGACCCGCCCGCATGCGCGATCCGCACCGACGGCGCGAACCACTCATCGATAAACTGCGCGCCCAGCCGCGACCAGAAGCCGCCCCTGGCCCGGCCGCGATAGAGGCAGGTGACCACGCCGACGCCGGCATCGGCCAGTGGCGCTGTCACGCGCGCCAGGTAGTCTGGCGGCACGGCGATATCGCTGTCGGCGACCACCAGCCAGTCATGCTTGGCCAGCGCAAACAGGTTGACCAGGTTGCTGACCTTGAGGTTGCTGCCATAAATGCGCGCATCCACGACCAGCGCGATATCGCAATCGGGGAAATCGCGTTGCAGCCGCGCTACCACGTCGATCGCGGGATCGTCTGCGGCGCGCACGCCGAATACCAACTGGAATTGGTCGTGCCGTTGCCGGCACAGCGTGGCGAGGTTGCGGTAGAGCCGCGGTTCCGCGCCGCATAGCGGCTTGAGCACGCTGACCGGCACCGCTGCGCTGCTCGCGCCGGCAGGCAGTGCCCGGCGCGACACCCACGCCGCGGCCAGCGCATAGCCGGCCGAAACGCAGGTGAGCGCAGCGCCGGTCAGGATAGCGGCGAGCATGGCCAGGCCCGTGATCAGTGCGTGGCGGCGCCGTTGGCGTTGGCCGCCGGCCGGGGCGGATGGACCTGATTGGCGGACGGCTTCGCGCGCTGGATTTCCTCCAGCTTGATCTCGACGTGGCGCGAGAACACGTATTCCGCCGGCCGTTGCCGGTCCAGCGCAATGTCCGGCGCCATCGGCCCGCTGGTGCGCACGCCACGCAGGCTCACTCCCAGCGCCTTGAGCGGGTGGGCGAAGGTATCCGCCACCGCGGTGGCCTCGTAGCCGCTGTGAACCATGCAGTCGGCGCACTTCTCGTAGTTGCCGGTGCCGTAGGCGTCCCAGTCGGTCTCGTCCATCAGCTCGCGGAAGGTTTTGGCATAGCCCTCGCCGACCAGGTAGCACGGCCGCTGCCAGCCGAACACCGTGCGCGCCGGGTTGCCCCACGGCGTGCAGTGGTAGGTCTGGTTGCCGGCCAGGAAGTCCAGGAACAGCGTCGACTGGCTGAAGGCCCAGTTCTTGCCTGCGCGGCCGCGGCCGAGGATGTCGCGGAACAGCTGCCGGGTCTTGCCGCGGTTCAGGAAATGCTGCTGGTCGGGCGCGCGCTCATAGGCATAGCCCGGCGACACGGTGATGCCGTCCACGCCCAGCGCCTTGACCGAGTCGAAGAACCTGGCCACGCGCTCGGGCTCGGCATCGTTGAACAGCGTGCAGTTGATGTTGACGCGGAAGCCGCGTTCCTTGGCCTGCCGGATCGCCGCCACGGCGCGGTCGTAGACCCCTTCCTGGCACACCGAGCGGTCGTGCATCTCGCGGTCGCCGTCCAGGTGCACCGACCAGATGAAATACGGGCTGGGCCGGTACTGGTCCAGCTTTTTCTCCATCAGCAGCGCGTTGGTGCACAGGTAGACGAAGCGGCGCCGGGCGACGATGCCCTGCACGATCTCCGGCATGTCCTTGTGCAGCAGCGGTTCGCCACCGGCGATCGAGACCACCGGCGCGCCGCATTCGTCGACCGCATCGAGGCATTCCTGCACCGACAGGCGCTGGTTCAGGATGGGATCGGGATAGTCGATCTTGCCGCAGCCCGAGCAGGCCAGGTTGCAGCGGAACAGCGGCTCCAGCATCAGCGCGAGCGGGTAGCGTTTCTGCCGCGACAGGTGCTTGCCGACGATGTAGGCGCCCACGCGGGCGACCTGCAGGAACGGAATGGCCAAGGCAGCTTCCTCTTGTTAGGTTCAGCCGGCGATATTCTCGTTGGTGCCGGCAGCGGCAGGCGCGGTGTCGGTCTCGGTGCGGGCGGCGGCCTTGCCAGCCTTGCGCGGCGCCGCGGATGGCCTGACGTCGGCCAGTTCGGCGGGCAGGCGGAATTCGGCATGCTCCTCGCGCCCGGCCATGGTGGTGACCTCGACGGGGCCCAGCTTGCGCAACGCGGCGATCACGTCCTCGACCATTTCCTCGGGAGCCGAGGCGCCCGCTGTGATGCCGACCACGTTGGCATCGCGCACCCAGGCCGGATCCAGCTCGCCGCCGTCGGCGATCAGGTAGCTGGGCACGCCGCTTTCGGTGCCGATCTCGCGCAGGCGGTTGGAGTTGGAGCTGTTGGTCGCGCCGATCACCAGGATGACGTCGGCCAGCTTGCACAGGTCGCGCACGGCGCTCTGGCGGTTTTGCGTCGCGTAGCAGATGTCGCGTGTATCGGGGCCGACCAGGTTGCTGAAGCGGCGGGCCAGCGCGGCGATGATATTGCGGGTGTCATCGACGCTCAGCGTGGTCTGCGTGACGTAGGCGACCGGCGTTTCGGGCGGCAGGTCGAGCTGCCCGACCTCGGCTTCGTTTTGCACCAGGATCACCTTGCCCGGGATCTGGCCCATGGTGCCTTCCACCTCGGGATGGCCGGCATGGCCGATCAGGATCACGGTGCGGCCGCTGGCAGCGTACTGGCGGCCCTGGGTGTGGACCTTGATCACCAGCGGGCAGGTGGCGTCGATAGCATGCAGCTGGCGCTGGCTGGCATCGGCGACCACCGCACGGGAAACGCCGTGCGCACTGAAGATGGTCACGGCGCCGGCCGGAACTTCGTCGAGTTCTTCGACAAAACGCGCGCCTTTTTCCTTCAATCCCTCTACTACGTGCTTGTTGTGCACAATCTCATGCCGCACGAACACCGGCGCGCCGTGCTTGGCGATGGCGCGGTCGACGATCTCGATCGCGCGCACCACGCCGGCACAGAAGCCGCGGGGCTGAGCCAGAATCACCTGCATAGAGTAGACCCCCTGACCCTTTGCAACGGGTTTCAGCAATTGGGATGGCGGGATTTGCGATCCGCGAGCCGGCGCCGCACCGGAGATTCATCAGGATCACATTTCCGTCGCACGGTGGTTACTATATACCCGACACGCGCGCTTTGTCTGGCAGCGCCGCGCCGTGCCGGGCCGGACTGCGGCGGCTTCCGGCCGCCTTTGCGGCGCTTGTGCCTCACCGGGAAAACGGCTTTATGACGAGAAACGATGACGTGCTGGTGACAGGAGCCTCGGGTTTCCTTGGCTCGGCGGTAGCGCGGCAGGCGCTGGCGCGCGGTTTCAGAGTGCGCGTGCTGGTACGCCCGCGGAGTCCGCGCACCAACCTTGCCGGCCTGCCGGTGACGGTGGCCGAGGGCGACATGCGCGACGCCGCCGCCGTGGCCGCCGCGCTGCCGGGCGTGCGCTATCTGTTCCACGTTGCCGCCGACTACCGGCTATGGGCGCCCGATCCGGAGGAGATCGTGCGCACCAATGTCGACGGCACGCTGGCGGTGATGGAGGCCGCGCAGCGCGCCGGCGTCGAGCGCGTGGTCTATACCAGCAGCGTTGCCACGCTGCGCGTCGCCGGCGCGCAGGCGCCGGTGGACGAAACCGCGGCGCTGCAGCCGCACGAGGCCATCGGCGCGTACAAGCGCAGCAAGGTGCTGGCCGAGCGCGTGGTCGAAAGGCTGGTGGCAGAGCGCGGCCTGCCCGCGGTGATCGTCAACCCTTCGACGCCGATCGGCCCGCGCGACGTCCGGCCCACGCCGACTGGCCGCATCATCGTCGAGGCGGCGACCGGCAAGATCCCGGCTTTTGTCGATACCGGGCTGAACCTGGCGCATGTGGATGACGTCGCCGAGGGCCACTTGCTGGCGCTGGAGCGCGGCCGCGCCGGCGAGCGCTACATACTTGGCGGCGATGACGTGATGCTGCAGCAGATGCTGCGTGATATCGCCGAGCTGTGCGGCCGGCGTCCGCCTACCGTGCAACTGCCGCGCTGGCCCCTGTATCCGCTGGCGCATGCGGCGGAGGCCGTGGCGCGGGTGACCGGCAGGGAGCCGTTCATTACGGTGGACGGGCTCAATATGTCGCGGTACCGGATGTTCTTCACGTCGGACAAGGCGCGCCAGCAGTTGGGCTATGCGCCGCGCGGGTACCGCGAAGGGTTGCGCGACGCGCTGGCGTGGTTTCGCGCGCAGGGATATCTAGGCAAATGAGAGGCAATGAGAGGCAAATGAGCGGCACGGCTCAGGACCGCACCGGCGCCTGCGCACGCCCCTTCCACTGCCCGCCGCGCCGCAGCCAGTAGCGCCGCGCCGAGTCGATGGTCGCACCCAGGTAGAACAGCGCCGTCACCGGCAGCAGCGGCGCCAGCCATGCCGGCTGGCGGTACTCGCGCAGCATCGGCAGGTACGCAAACGCCATCGCGCCCCATGCCAGCCACGCCGGCCACAGCCGCCAGCCGCCGGCCAACGCCAGCACCGGCGGCGCCAGGTAGGTCAGCACCATGCCTGCCACCGCGCCCGCCAGCAGCAGCGGCGAGTAGCGCAGCTGGGTATAGGCGCTGCGCGCGATCATGTCCCAGAGGCTGCGCCAGTCGTCATAGGGGCGCAGCGACAGGCTGTCGTCGGCCAGGTCCAGCCGGATCGCGCCGCCGGCCTTGATGCGCGCCGCCAGGCTGCAGTCGTCGATCAGCTCGCCGCGGATCGCGGCAAAGCCGCCGATGCGCGCCAGCGCCGAGCGCCGGGCCAGCATGCAGCCGCCCGCCGCGGCAGCCACGCGCGAGCGCGGGTCGCGCACCCGGGCAAAGGGGTAGAGCTTGGCAAAGAAGAACACGAACGCGGGCACGACCAGACGTTCCCACGCCGATTCGCAGCGCAGCCGCACCATCAGCGAAACCAGGTCGCGCTGCTCGTGCCCGGCACGCGCGACCAGTGATGCCAGCACGCCGGGGCCGTGCCAGATGTCGGCATCGGTCAGCCAGACATAGCGCGCGTGCGGGGCGATGCGGTCGGCCTCGGCCAGCCCCTCGGACTGGGCCCAGACCTTGCCGCTCCAGCTGGCCGGCAGCTCGCGCGCTCCGATCACCGACAGCGCCTGCGGGCGTGCGGTAGTCGCGGCGGCCGCGCGGGCGAGATCGGCGGTGCCGTCCTGGCTGTGGTCGTCGACCACCACCAGCGTGAGCCGTCCCGGATAGCGTTGGCCGAGCACGCCCGCCACTGCGCGTGAGATCACCGCCGATTCATTGCGTGCCGGGATGATGGCGACCACCTCCGGCCATTGCGCCGGCGCCGGTGCGGCGGCCGGCTTGTGTACGCGCCAGAAGCCGGCGCGCAGCCAGAGCAGCCCGCACCAGACCGCCAGGGTCAGGCACGACAGCGCCAGCCCGATATCCATGGCTACTTCACGAGACGGCGCGCCAGCCGGGCCAGCCGCGGCACGGTTTCCGGGCGCAGCAGGCGCGCGTCATAGCCCGTCATGCGGCGTTCGTTCTCTGCCAGGCACAGGTCGATCATGGCACCCGGCGTCAGCGCCTCGCCCAGCGCGCCGGAGCCGTTCATGGTGAAGCTGGCGTCCTGCGCCACGCCGTCGGCGTCGATGCCGCGCGCGATGCCGATGCGCTCCCACACCAGGAAGGCCCACACCCGCGCCACCTTGAGCGCGAACAGCGGTCGGCGCCACCACGGCAGGTTGCGCCGGTACCAGGCGGCCCAGTTGACGAAAAACAGGATGTGGCGGCCTTCCTCCTGGATCACCGGTTCGAAAGTTTCGACCAGCTCAGGCGGAAAGAAGCCGGAGCGCTTTGCCGCGGCGAACAGGCCGAAGGCGAAGAAGCTGTCGATGCACTCGCTGTAGCCGGTCACCAGCCAGCCCCATTCGGGATCGTCCGGCGGCGGGTAGTCGGGCTCGGGGGCGAGGGCGATGCCGTAGGCCTCGACCAGCTTCGACAGCACCACCTTGTGGCGCGCCTCCTCGCCGCCATCCATCTCCAGCGCGCTGCGCAGCAGCGGTTCGCCGACCGTGCCGGCGAAGGTCATCACCCGCACCGAGGCGCGGCCTTCGGTCTGCACGGCGATGTCCCAGATCGGCAGCGAGGTGACGCGATGCAGCGCCTCGGGCGACAGCCTGGGCCAGTCGATGACGGCGGGTTTGTAGGGGTTGTGGGTCTGCAGCAGCATGTTGCAGAACATCTGCAGGTGCTGCGCGGAGCCGATGCGCACCGGCCCCGGGGTGGGGTCGGTCCAGTGGCGCATGGCGTGGTCGGCCTGCTCGACGGCGGTGCGCGCCACGGTGGCGGCCACCGCGACGGCGCGGGCTTCGGCGTCGGCCGCGCTGTTGCGGCGCGGCGCGGCGCAGGTGTCAGGCATCTCGGACATTCGGCCCCCTGGCGGTGGATTGCCCGGGGCCATTGTAGCGGGGTGCGCCGTCACGCGCACCCCGCGTGCCGTTGCGGCAGCGTCACGCGCGGTAGCTGACCGGCCCGCGCGAGCGCATGTCCAGCGCGTAGTAGCAGATCGTCAGCAGCACCAGCCAGCCCGGGCCCACGAACAGCGCCACGCGCGTTTCCGGGAAGTAGGCCATCAGCGCCACCACCAGCGCCAGGAAGGCCAGCGCGATGTACGAGCCATATGGCCAGAACGGCATGCGGAAGGCCAGCGCCTTGCGCCCGGCCGCCGACAGGCTGCGGCGGAAGTTGATCTGCGTGACCAGGATGATGGCCCAGGTCCAGACCGCGCCGAAGGTGGAGATCGCGGTCACCCAGACGAACACCTTTTCCGGCACCAGGTAGTTGAGCAGCACGCCGCACAGCAGCGCGGTGATCGACACCAGCAGCGCCCGGCGCGGCACGCCGTTGCGGTCGACCTTGGCGAAGGCCGCCGGCGCCTGGCCCTGCAGCGACAGGTTGTACAGCATGCGCCCGGTGCTGAAGATGCCGCCGTTGCACGACGACAGCGCCGCGGTCAGGACCACGAAGTTGATGATGCCGGCGGCGGTCTTGATGCCCAGGCGCTCGAAGGTCAGCACGAACGGGCTGCCCTGCGCGCCGATCTCGTTCCATGGGTACAGCGACAGGATCACGAACAGCGCGCCCACGTAGAAGATCAGGATGCGCCAGAACACCGAGTTGATCGCGTCCGGGATCGACTTCTTCGGGTTGCGCGCCTCGCCGGCGGTCAGGCCGATCATCTCCACGCCCAGGTAGGCGAACATCACCATCTGCAGCGACATCAGCACGCCCGAGGCGCCGTTCGGCATGAAGCCGCCGTGCGCCCACAGGTTGGAGATGCCGGTGGCGACGCCGCCATTGCCGAAGCCGAACATGATCATCGCGACGCCGCCGAACAGCATCAGCACGATGGTGACGATCTTGATCATGGCGAACCAGAACTCGAACTCACCATAGGCCTTGACTGCCATCAGGTTGACCGAGCCCATCGCGGCCAGCGCGGCCAGCGCCCAGATCCAGCGCGGTACGTCGGGGAACCACATGCCCATGTAGATGGCCACGGCGGTGATCTCCGCCACGCAGGTCACCAGCCACAGGAACCAGTAGTTCCAGCCGGTCAGGTAGCCCGCCAGCGGGCCCATGTGGTCCTGCGCGTAGCGGCAGAAGGAGCCGGCCACCGGGTTGTGCACGGCCATCTCGCCCAGCGCGCGCATGATCAGGAAGATCATCGCGCCGCCGATCAGGTAGGCCAGCATGATGGCGGGGCCGGCCATCTTGATGGCGTTGCCGGCGCCCAGGAACAGGCCCACGCCAATGGCCGAACCCAGCGCCATCAGCCGGATATGGCGTTCGCCCAGGCCGCGTTGCAGGTGCTCTGCGCTTGCACTCATCTTTCGTTGTCTCCGTATGGTCAGAATGGCCGCGCCGGCCCTTGTGGGGCTGGCGGGAGCAGCAAATTTTCGCGTTCGCAACGGGGCCGTCATCGTGCGCGGTATCCAGTCACACCGCGCAATCCGCTTGCGCCGGAGACGCTTCAACCGTCATGGGGTGTGCGGCAGGCCAGATGCCGCGAACGGAAAATAGCGGGCAGGTTAATGAGATAACGAGGGCATTTGTTGCTGAATTCCTAATGAAATTCAGAAAACATTGCTGCTTGTGATGAAATAGACGCTTGCGTCGCAACGTCATGCCGGTGCGCTGCACGGCACCTGGCCGGGAGCCGTGCCCAGTGGCGGGATATACATCGCGGCCTAATTCAGGCCGGTAATGTAGTTGGCCAGATTCTTGATATCGTCGTCGCTCAGGTTGCGCGACACGCTGGTCATAGTGCCCGCGTCGTTGGTACGCCGTCGGGCGCGGAAATCCTCCAGCTGCTTGACGATATACGCGTACTGCTGGCCGGCCACCCGTGGGATTTCATTCTGGCCGGCGAATCCGCCGAGATGGCACATCGTGCAAAGCACTTCCTCCGCCTTGCTGCGCCCGGCCGCGACACGCGCGGCATCGACCTTGTAGGTCGACGCGATCGGCTTTTGCGCGGCGAAGTAGTCGGACAGGTCCAGCATGTCCTCTCGCGATAACGGAGCGGCCATGGGCGACATGGCTGGGTCGCTGCGCCGTCCATCCTTGAAGTCACGCAGTTGCAGGTAGAGGTAGCGCGCGGTCTGCCCCGCCAGCTGCGGATAGGCGGGATCGGTGGAATTGCCCTGCGCGCCGTGGCAGGCTACGCATACCTGTGCCTTGGCCTGCCCGGCGGCGGCATCGGCGCGGGCATTGCTGCTTGCGCCCGGCAGTGCCAGCAGCGCAGCCACGACGGCTGTCGCCACGGCGGCCCGCGCCGCCGGATTGCGGCGCGGATGGATCGGTGTGCCCGGCATTTCCGATTGCGTGTCTATGGTCCTATTGCACCGCGAAGACAAAAATGCTGTTGCCGCGCTTGAAGTCCAGCTGCGTGTTGCCGCCAGCTGCCACGGCAATGTACTGCTTGCCGCCGACGGTATAGGACACCGGTGGAGAATTCACGCCGGCGCCGCACTGGAACTGCCACAGCAGCTTGCCATTGGCCGCATCGAACGCCTTGAACAGGCCGTTGCCCTCGCCAGTAAAGACCAGCCCGCCGGCCGTCGCCAGCACGCCGCCGATCAGCGGCTGCTCGGTCTTGTAGTCCCACGCCACCTTGCCGCTATCGATATTGACCGCCGACAGCTTGCCCCACTGCTGCTCGCCCGGGATGACCTTGAACGCGCCGCCCAGCCACAGCTTGCCGCCTGGATAGGGTACGTCTTCCACCTGGTACGTCATCGGCTGATGCAGGTTGGCGGCATAGGCAAGGCGCGTCTTCGGGTTGAATGCCATGGGCGACCACTCCACGCCGCCGTTCGCGCCCGGCAGCATGCGCGCGCCTTGTGGGGTGGGGAGCGTCCACATGTTCTCCTGCGGGATCATCGCCTGCGAGTAGCGGATCAGGCGGCCGTCGCGGCGGTCGTGCACATAGACGTGCCCGGTCTTGCCGCCGTGGATGACGCCCGGGATCAACTGTCCTTTTTCGTCGCGCACGTCGACCAGGATCGCCGGGCTGGCCGCATCCAGGTCCCACACGTCATGGGCGATATATTGCAGGTGCCACTTGTAGGCGCCGGTGTTCAGGTCGACCGCGACCAGCGAGTCGGTGTACAGGTTGTCTCCGGGACGGATCGCCCCGTACAGGTCTGGCGACGGATTGCCCACCAGGAAGATCGCCAGGTTGCTGGCGCGGTCGACGGCCGGGGCCATCCACACGCCGCCGCCAAGCGTCTTGTAGAAGTCGCCGCCCTTGTCGGCCAGCATCTTCTTCTCGGCGGCGATGTCGCGCTTCATGTCGCGGCCGGTGGCGTCCCTGGTGGCCCACACGCCTTCGTGGCCCTTCTCCGGGATGGTGTGGAAGGTCCAGAGCAGCTTGCCGTCCGTGGCGCTGAACGCCTTCAGGAAGCCACGGATGCCATATTCGCCGCCATTGGTGCCGATCAGGACCTTGTCGTCGATGACGACCGGCGCCATGGTTTCGGAGTAGCCGAGTTCAGGATCCGCAATCTGCGTCTCCCACAGCAGCTTGCCGGTCTTGGCATCGAGCGCGACCAGCTTGGCGTCGAGCGTGCCCATGTAGAGCCGATCGCCGCTGATCGCCACGCCCCGGTTGTTCGGCCCGCAGCAGAACGTGGTGACCGGCCCCATCTTGTGCTTGTAGTGCCAGAACTCCTTGCCCGTCACCGCGTCGATGGCATAGACGTGGTTGTGGGAAGTCGTCAGGAACATGACGCCGTTGACGACGATCGGCGCGGTTTCCATCGATTCCATCACTGCCGTCTGGAAGACGAAGGCGGGCCGCAGCCTGGCAACGTTCTTCGTGTTGATCTGCGTCGCCGGGTAATAGCGCGTCTGGAAGTACGAACCGTTGGAGTGCAGCCAGTCGTTGCCATTGGTGCCCGCGGCATCCAGCTGGCCTTGCGTGACCGGGCGCAGCGCACTGGACATCGGCGCGGCGGATGTGGTCGCGCCGCCCTGGATTTCCCCGGCAGCGAATGCCGCGGATGCGTGCAGGGCAAGGAACAGCAGAGGGAGGGCATGCCTGGAGAGGCGAGGGAGTGAGAGCATGGGGCGCTCCTTATTCGATCTTCTTTCGACCTGGCCGCTGGGGGAGCGAAACGCGCAAGCCGGCAGGACCCGATGCGTATCGAGGCGACGAAAAGGCGGCTGCGCCGCGCGTCGTAGTGGCCCGAGGTGAAGTGCAGTATAGGCAAGAACCCTTGCAAAGCAACCGACATGCCGGCCGCTCCCGTCGGTGCCTTGCAGCATGCAGGGCGTGCTTGAATTTGTGCTTCCCGCGCACCAGACTTAGCGGGCGGGCACCGGCGCAGGCCGGGAACGGCCGCGCAATGCGAAACCTGCGTTGCGCGATGTGCCGCGCCGGGGTGTCATGGGAGGGGCCGGAAATGAGTCGTGATCTGCGGAGGATTCCAGTGGCGTGCCTGTGCGCGCTCGGCCTGTTCGCCGGCAACGTACTTGCGCAAGGCGACATCAGCGTGAACGCGCGCCTGCTGGCTTCGGCGCGCGCCGGTGACGAGGCCGGCGTGCGGGCAGCGCTGGAGCAGGGCGCTGCGGTGGACGCGCGCAACCGGATCGGCGACACGCCCCTGATGACTGCGTCCAAGCGCGGCCTGACCGGCATGGCGCGCACGCTGGTCGAACGCGGCGCCAATGTCAGCCAGGCAAACCTGCAAGGCGTGACGCCGCTGATGGCGGCGGCGTTTGGCGGGTACCAGGACATCACCGCGATGCTGCTGGCGCGACATGCCGAACTCAACGCCACCGACCGCGTCAGCAAGACCGCGATGATCTATGCAGCGGGAGAGGGCCGCACGGTGGTGGTGAAGCAGTTGCTCGAGGCCGGCGTCGACAGCAACGCACGCTATGCGCATGGCCTGACGGCACTGATGTGGGCTGCCGGCTATGACAAGGGCGAGGTCGTGCAACTGCTGCTTGCGCGCGGCGCCGATGCCTCGTTGCGCGATGACCGCGGGCTGACGGCGCGCGAGATTGCGGAGCAGGCAGGCGCGAAGAGCGTGATGTCCATCCTGTCGGGCAGCCAGACCGCGGCGGCGCCGGCGAAGTAATGCCGCGCCGCCTACGGCGAATCGATCGAACCCACGCTCTTCGGAAAGGTCACGATGCCCCAGCTTAGCGGCAGCCCGTCGAAGTGCTTCACCGGCTGGTAGGTGAGTGCGTCAAAGACATAGACCGCATTGGAGCGACCGCAGGCCACCAGCAGCCGTGCATCGTCCGGCGTAAAGCTGAAATGCCAGCAGCGCTTGCCGACCGGAATCTCGGCCAGTGGCGCGAAGGTCTGCGCATCGAACACCTGCAGGGTGTCGGCGCGCGACGCGGCGACGAACAGCCGCGCGCCGGCGCGATCGAACGCCACGCCGTAGGGACCGGTGCGCGTCGGCACGGTGCGCTGCACGCGCAAGTCCGTGGCGTCGACCACCACGAACGCATTGGCGGTTTCCAGTGTCACCACGTAGCGGGTGCCGTCGGGGCTCGCCTTGATCCCGCGCGGCCGCGAGCCGGCCGGCATCGGCAGCAGCTTCACTTGCCTGCCGCTGGCCGTCTCGTAGACGGTGACGGTGTCGTCGCCTTCGTTGGTCACCAGCATCAGCCTGCCGTCGTGCGAGAACTCGATCCCTTCGGTTTCCAGCCCGCTGCGGATCGTGCGGCTCACACGCCAGTCCTTCAGGTCGATCACGGCGATTTCGGCCGGCAGGGACTTATCGTCATTGCCTTTGGTCTTTGCGGGAGTTGCCGGCGTGGCGCCGGGCGGGCCGGAGCGCTCGCCCGGTTCGAACGTGACGAAGGCCTGGTTGCCGGCGACGCGCACGAATTCGGGGTTCTGTCCGATCGGCACGCGCCGGACCGGCTGGCCGGTGGTCAGGTCGATCACCGACACGTCGCCCGTGTCCCGGTTGGCCGCCAGCAGGTATTTGCCATCGGCGGTCACGCCGAGTCCGCGCGGCCCCTTGCCTCCGGCCGGAAGGCTGGCGACGGCTTCAAGCCGGTCCAGGTCGATGACGGCGATGCCGCCGCCTTCGGTCGAAACGTAGGCCTGCGCCGCGCGGGCACAGATTGGGCACGCCAGCGCCAGTACGGCAGCGGCCAGCATGCATTGCGTACGGCGTAAACGATGCGTAGGCATGGCGCTTTCTCCTTGCTCGGTTGACCGGCGTCCGATTCAACGCCCGTCCCATTCATAGCGCACGCCGAACAGGAGCAGCCGCGGCGCGCCGGGTGCGACAAAGCGCTCGACGGGTACGGCGGCACCCGGCTGCAGCAGCGTGCCGCCTGGAAACAGGTTGTAGCCGACCTGCCCGTAGGTCTCGTAGCGGCTATCGAATACGTTGTCGATGCGTCCGTAGCGCTGCCAGCGCGGCGAGAACTGCCAGCTGGCGCGCAGGTTCAGCAGCAGGTAGCCAGCGGTGCGGGCCAGGCCCGGGTCTTGCGCGCTGAGTGCATCATCCTCGTTCCCCGCCACCGGCCGCGATGACGACACGATCATGTCGCCGCCTACGCTGACGGCCGCGGTTGCGCGCCAGTCGGCGCCGAGCCTGAAGCTGTGCAGCGCAATGCCTGCCATGCGCGTGCCCGGATGCACCCCCACCGGCGCGGCGAACGGCGATTGCAGCTGGCCTTCCGCCTGGAAGGTCGCTTGCGTGTAGCTGTAGCCGGCGCGCAACGTCAGCCGCCCAAGCCGCTGGCGCAAGCCGAGTTCAAGGCCCATCCCTGGCACGTGCCGGGACCGGCGGGCGCGGCGTCGGGCGTAGGCCATTGGGGGTTCCCCTCTCGCGCCGCATCGTGCGGTCGGCTGTGACGGAGACTTCTTGGCGTGGCGCAAATGCTACCTAATCTAGTCCAGCGCGCAGGCAGTGCCAAGGGCGATTGCCCGGTAAGCCATTTTTTCGCCTAGAGTTCCTTGGGCGGCCGGCGTGCGGCAGGAGATCCTGCGCAGGGGGCGCGCTGGCAAGCAATCATCCTGGGAGTGCATGATGCAAGAGCCGGCCAACGTCTTCGGCCCCGAACGGCGCCGCATGCTGCGAGCGGGGGCGCTGGCCCTGCTGGCATTGAGCGTTGCGCCGTTGAGCGCGTGCGCCGGGCGAACGGCCGCCGCCGCCGCGAACGCGGGCCCGGCGCGCATCGGCGTGATCGGCTCCGGGCGCATTGGCGGCACCGTCGGCGGACTCTGGGTCAAGGCGGGGCATCCGGTCCTGTTCTCGTCGCGGCATCCTGAAGCGCTCAAGCCGCTGGTCGACGGCCTCGGCCCGCTCGCGCGGGCGGGCACGGTCGCCGAGGCAATCGCCTTTGCCGAGGTGCTGTTCCTCGCCACTCCTTACCACGCCTTGCCGCAACTCAGCCAGGAGAATGCCGGGGCGTGGTCGGGCAAGATCGTGCTGGATGCCACCAATGCCATTGTCCAGCGCGACGGCGCGATTGCCGATGAGGCGCAGCGTAACGGCATTGGCATCACCACGGCGAAATACCTGCGCGGGGCCCGCGTGGTGAGGGCGTTCAACTTCATGGGCGCGACCAATTTCGCCAATTTGCATCACCGGTCCGGCGGCCTGATCGCCGTGCCGATTGCCGGTGACGACGAAGCGGCGCTGCAGGTGGCGGCGCAGCTGGTGCGCGATGCCGGGTTTGAGCCGGTGGTGGTGGGGCCGCTGGCCAGCGCGGACAAGTTCGCACCGGGCGGGCCATTGTTCCGGCAGATCGGCACGGCCGAACAATTCCGCGGGAAGATGAGCGGGCAGTAGCGCCAGTGGTGCCAGTGGCGCCGGTCGCCGCGAAGGTAGCGGTGCCGTGTGCCGTTCAGCGCCGTCGACCGGACAAGGCGGCCGCGCGCCATGCGCCGGGCGGTTGCCCGAAGCGCCGCGTAAAGCTGCGCGTAAAGGTGGTCTGGTCCGGATAGCCTGACGCCAGCGCGATCTCAGCCAGTGGCAGTGTGGTCTGCGACAGCAGCCGCACCGCCCGGTCCAGACGCAGCCGGGTCTGGTACCGGTGCGGCGTATCGCCGAAGGCCTCGGCAAAGAGGGTCTGGAAGCGGCGCACGCTCCAGCCGAAATGCCCGGCCACCTCGGCCACCCGCAACGGCTCGGACAGGTTGGCGCGCAGGTAGGCATCGACGGCCATCAGCGGGAAGACATGCTGGTCGGCCGGCATGCCCAGGCTCTCGGCCAGTGCCGCGGCCAGCGTCGCGGCAAGCTGCCAGTCGGTATGCGGCCCGCGCGCGGCCGCGGCGGCGCGCCACGCGGCCAGGGCGCGGACCCGGCTGCCAAAGGCACCGTCCAGCGCAAAGGTGCGGGGGCGTGCCATCAGCCGTGCCGGCAGCGCTACCGACTGCGCCGGGAAGTCCGCGACCAGCTGCAGGTTGCCGTCGAAGCCCAGGAACTCATGGTGGCTGCCGGCCGGCACGATCAGCCCGGTGCGCGCGTCGACGCGGTAGACATGGCCATCGATCTCCAGTTCGGTCGCGCCCGCCAGCCCGAACAGCAACTGGTGGTAGCGGTGCTGGTGGCCGTCGGGCTGGTCGCGGTAGCGGCGGTGCTCGACCAGCGGGGCAGGGGCTTCAGCGCGCTTCGGCATGCCGCTGCCTGCCCTGGGTCTGGCACAGCCATACGCCCGCGCCGGCCACCGCCATGCCAAGCGCCTGCACCGCACCCAGTCCCTGGCCGAACAGCAACCATGCCTGCGCCGCCGCCAGCGGCGGCGCCAGGAACATCAGCGCCGCGGCATTGGCCGCCTGCCCGCGCCGCACCAGGCCGACCAGCAGCCACGTGCCGCCGCCGGACAGCCCGAGGCCGGCCCACGCCAGCGCGGCCCACAGCAACATGCCGCCTTCCCAGTGCAGCGGCGCGCCGGCGCCCCCGGTCGCGAGCATGGCAGCGACCATGACGCCGGCCACCAGCATGGCGCCCAGGTTCTGCCACGCCGAGCTGGCGCGCAGGTCGGAGGTGGCGATGGCGGATTTCTGCAACAGGGTTCCCATGGTGATCGAAACAATGGCCAGAACGCCCAGCAGCACGATCCACGGCGAGACCGGCTGCACACCGGCCTGCATCGCCGGCGCCACGACCAGCGCAACGCCCAGTGCACCCAGCGCCAGGCCCTGCCAGGTCCGCCTGGAAGGTAGCTCTTTGAGCAGTGGAATGGCAAGCAGCGCGGTCAGCAGTGGCTGCAGCGCGCCCAGCAGCGCCATGATCGCCGGCGGCAGGCCTTGCGCCACGGCGCCGTAGCCGGCACAGAGGTAGACGCCCTGCATCAGCGCGCCGGCCAGCAGGTGGCGTGGCGCGTCGCGCAGCGGCGGCCAGGCCGCGCCGGCGGCCAGCGCCCATGCGACGAACATCAGCCCGGCCACGGCAAAGCGCGCCAGCAGGAACAGGCTGGTATCGGCCAGAGGCACGATGGCCTTGCCGACGGTGAAGCCGGTGGACCAGACCAGCACGAAGGCGAGGCTGGGCAGCCAGGCGGGGGCGGCGAAGACGGGGCGCGACATGACAGCCATCGGAAAAGACAAAGCGCAAGGCTAGCCAGGCGCGCCGGGGCTGTCTTGGCAATTCCGGCAATGCCGGCAATTCCGGCAACGCCGCTGGATCCGGGCCTGAAAGCATTGGTAACAGTCCCTCGGCACCGTGACGTCAACGAAAACGCGCTTGCCACGTAACATTGACAGGGTGCGCATGACAAGGAGGCGGGCATGGAGGCGGGCATGGAGGCGGCGCAACAGGCGGGACATGGCACGGTGCGGCGGGCGCGGCTGGCGGCGTGGCGCGCCGCCGCGGCGCTGGCGCTGGCCGCCTGCGTTGGCGCCTGTGCCCGGGTACCGGCCACCGGCGGCGACAGCGCGGCCGACCTGCGCTGGCTCAATACCGTCAGCTTCGGCGCCGACCAGGCCAGCCTGGCCGAGCTGCGGCGCCTGGGGCGTGCCGCGTACCTGGAACGCCAGCTGGCCATGCCGCCTGCCGATCCTCCGGAACTGGCCGCCGCCATCGCCGCGCTGCCGGCGCTGCAGGGCGCCCCCGGCGCACCGCTGCAGGCCGCACGGCAGGCGCGCGAGCGCATCGAGGCGCTGCCCGACGAAGACAGCAAGCAGCAGGCCCGCCAGGCCCTGAACGCGCAGGGCCGCGAGCTGGTGGCCGACACCGCGCGGCGCCACCTGCTGCGGGCGCTGTATTCGCCGGCGCAGTTGCGCGAGCAGATGACGTGGTTCTGGATGAACCACTTCAATGTCTATTCGGGCAAGGGGCAGGTGCGCTGGCTGCTGCCAGACTATGAGGAACGTACGATCCGCCCCCATGCCCTGGGGAGCTTCCGCGACCTGCTGATGGCCACCGTCACCGCGCCGGCGATGCTGCTTTATCTGGACAACGCGCAGAGCAGCGCCAACCGCATCAACGAGAACTACGCGCGCGAGCTGATGGAGCTGCATACGCTGGGCGTGGCGGGCGGCTCCAGCGGCTCGCGCTACACCCAGCAGGACGTGCAGGAGCTGGCGCGCGTGCTGACCGGCGTCGGCGTCAACCTGCGCGGCACGCCACCGCGGCTGCAGCCCGCGCGCGCGGCGCTGTACCGCAGCGACGGCGCGTTCGAGTTCAACCCGGCGCGGCACGACTTCGGCGCCAAGACCCTGCTCGGCCAGCGCATCGAGCCGGCCGGGTTTGCGGAAGTCGAGCGCGCGGTGACGATCCTGGCGCGCGAGCCAGCCACGGCGCGCTTCATCAGTGCCAGGCTCGCCACCTATTTCATCGCCGACAATCCGCCGCCGGACCTCGTCGAGCGCATGGCCCGGACCTTCACGCGCACCGACGGAGACATCGCCGCGGTACTGCGCACCATGTTGCTGGCGCCCGAGCTGGATCGGCTGCCGGCGTCATCGCGCAAATTCAAGGATCCGATGGTCTACGTGGTGTCGTCGCTGCGGCTGGCTTACGAGGGCCGGCCGGTCGCCAACCTGCGCCCGGTGATGAACTGGCTGACCCAGCTCGGGGAGCCGCTGTACGGCCACGTGACACCCGACGGCTATCCCGCGGCGGAAAGCGCCTGGGCCAGTTCGGGGCAGATGGTGCGGCGCTTCGAGATCGCGCGCGCGATCGGTTCGGGGCCGGCCGGGCTGTTCGCCGGCGATGCGGGCATGCCGCGCGGCGCGCGCTTCCCGGTGATCGGCAACAAGCTCTACTACGACAGCATCGAAGCCACGCTCGGCGCGGCCACGCGCGCGGCGCTGGCGCAGGCGGCTTCGCAGGCCGAGTGGAATACCGTGCTGCTCAGTTCGCCGGAATGGATGCAGCGCTGACACGCATTGCAACGGAGTTCACCATGCACCGCAGACAATGGCTGAAGACGATGGGCGGCGCCGCGCTGGCGTGGGCGCTGCCCGCCACGGTTTCGCGCGTCTACGCGCTGCCGGCACAGGCCGACGCCCGCTTCCTGCTGGTGTTCCTGCGCGGCGGCTATGATGCCGCCAGCGTGCTGGTGCCGGCCGGCAGCGACTTCTACTACGCGGCCCGCCCCAATATCGCGATCCCGCGGCCGCCCGCCGCCGGCGCGGATGCCGACCCGGGAGCCGCGGTCGCGCTGGCGCCGGCCTTTGCCGCCGACAGCGCCGCGCGCGGCATCGGCGACTGGGCGCTGCACCCGGCACTGGCGCAGACCATGCTGCCACTGTGGCAGCGCGGGCAGTTGGCCTTCGTGCCGTTTGCCGGCACCCATGACCTGACGCGCAGCCATTTCGAGACCCAGGACGCCATCGAGGCCGGCCTGCCGGGCGCGGGCGATGATCCACGCGATAACAACCGCGGCCAGCTCGCCGCGCTGCGCGGCAGCGGTTTCCTCAATCGCCTGGCGCAGGCCATGGGCGGCCAGGCCGCGCCGGTGGCCTTCACCGACGGCCTGCCGATGGTGCTGGCGGGGCCGCGCGACGTGCCCAACGTCTCGCTCAAGGGCAGCGGCCGCACCCCGTTCGATGCGCGCCAGGAACAGCTGCTGGCGCAGATGTACCGCGGCACGCGCTTCGAGTCACTGATCGACGAAGGCTTCGAGCTGCGCCAGGCGGTGGCGCGCCAGGCCGAGGCCAGCGCAGGCGACATGGGCGGCGGCAACATGGCCGCGCGCCAGCAGGAGATGCAGGCCGCCAACCGCCGCTCGCTCAGCGCGCGCGGCTTCGAGGTCGAGGCGCGGCGCATGGCGGGGCTGATGCGCGAGCGCTTCAACCTTGGCTTTATCGACGTCGGCGGCTGGGATACCCACGTCAACCAGGGCGCGGCGCAGGGCCAGCTCGCCGGCCTGCTCGACAACCTCGGCCGCGGCCTGTCGGCTTTCGCCGACGGCATGGGTCCCGCATGGCGCGGGACCACCGTGGTGGTGCTGTCGGAGTTCGGCCGCACCTTCCGCGAGAACGGCACCCGCGGCACCGACCATGGCCACGGCACGGTTTACTGGGTGGCCGGCGGCGCGGTGCGCGGGGGCCGCATCGCGGGCGAGCAGGTCGCGGTGGAACGGGCGGCGCTGAACCAGGATCGGGACTGGCCGGTGCGCAATGAGTATCGGGCGGTGCTGGGCGGGTTGTTCCAGCGGTTGTATGGGCTGGATGCGGGGCGGCTGGGGCAGGTGTTTCCGGGCGTGGCCGGGCGCGATCTGGGACTGGTCTAGCAAGCCGACGCCACCTGCTAGTTGCAGCGCTCAGCCGCCACGCTCAGTTGCTGCCGTTGGCGGGCGAGATCACGGTGGGCGCGACCGGATAGATGGGCGCACCGGGCGCTGGTGCCGCCGGGGCTGCAGGGCCAGTCGCGGGCGGCGGTGGCGGGAAGCCAGGTGCGGTGGCGCCGGCCGGCGCCGCGGGCGCCGGTTGGCCAGGCGGCGCTGTCGGCGCTGTCGGCGCGGTGGGTGCGCTCGCCGTCGCGGGGTCCTGCGGCGGCACCGCCATCACCGTCTCCCCCCGATCCAGCGCCAGGCTGGACTCTTCGTCGCCACTGCCAGCGCCGGTCACCGGCGCGGAGGACGACGCCATCGGCGTGCTGGCCGGCGGCTTCACATCCGCCTCGGGCGCCGGCAGCGCCGGACGGCGCGGCGCCGGGCGCGGCGCGGTGGCGTCGTTGGCCTTGTCGCGGCTGAACAGCTGGGTCCACCAGCCGCGCACCTGGTTGCCGAGCGAGGCGAACACATGGGTTTCCTCGTACTCGGCAAAGCGCGCGCGGCCGTCGATGACGCGGCCGCGCAGCGCGCGCTGGTAGAAGTCGCCGACCATCGGCAGCGCGCTGTGCGCGCCCTGGCCCCAGTAGTCGCTGCGCAGCGTGACGCGGCTGTCGTTGAAGCCGACCCAGGCGCCGGCGACCAGCTCCGGGTGCATCATGATGAACCAGCCGTCGGCGTTGTCCTGCGTGGTGCCGGTCTTGCCGGCCACGTCGGCGCGGATGCCGAAGCGCGAGCGGATGCCGGCGCCGGTGCCGCGGTCGATCACGTCGCGCATCACGTCGAGCAGGATCTGCGTGGTGGCGTGGGGCAGCGCGTGCTCGGCGCGCGCCGGGCGGAACACCTGCAGCACATTGCCATTGCGGTCCTCGATGCGAGTGACCATGGTCGGCGCGATGTAATTGCCGGCGTTGGCGATGGTGCCGTAGGCGGCCACCATTTCCTTGAGCGTGACCGGGCTGGTGCCCAGTGCCAGCGACGGCACCTCGTCGAGCCGGCTTTCGCGCACGCCCATCTCGCGCGCCAGCCGCGCCACGCGCCCCGGGCCTACCTGCTGCATCAGCTGCGCGGTGATGGTGTTGCGCGAGTAGACCAGGCCGTCGCGCAGGCTCATCGCGCGCCCGGTGGGACGGCCCTCGTCCGACGGGCGCCAGATCTCGCCGCCGGCCAGTTCGATCTCGACCGGCTGGTCCATCAGCGTGTCGTCGGGCGATTTGCCTTCCTCGAATGCGGCGCCGTAGACGAAGGGCTTGAAGGTCGAGCCCGGCTGGCGGCGCGCCTGCTGCACGTGGTCGAACGCGTCCTGCGTGTAGTCGCGGCTGCCGACCCAGGCGCGGATCTCGCCATTGCGCGGATCGATGGCAAGGAAGCCTGCCTGGATGCGCGTCTTCTGCTGGTGCAGCGCGCGCATGAAGGTGCCATTGGCCAGCAGGTGCTTCATCGCGTCTTCAGGCGGCGTGCCGGCGGCGGTGGCGGCGCGGTATTCCGGCGACTCGCGCACGAAGGCCTGCACCAGCGCGCGGTCCGCGGCCCAGCCTGCGCGCGGCGCCCAGGCCGCGTTGGCGATCGCCTGCAGGCGGTTGCCCTGCTGCGCCACCGCCTGCGTGGCCATGGCCTGCAGGCGCGCGTCGATGGTGGTGTGCACCACCAGGCCGTCTGCGTAGATGTCGTAGCCGTTGCGGTCGGCCCAGCCGATCAGCCACTTGCGCAGCTGCTGGGCGAAGTGCGGCGCTGGGCCGGGCGGCTCGGTCTGCCGCTCGAAGTCGATGCGCAGCGGACGGCGTTTGAGCTGCTCGTAGCGGGCCGCGTCGAGCTTGCCGCGCTTGACCATCTGCCCCAGCACGATATTGCGCCGGTCCAGCGCGCGCTCGGGGTTCAGCACCGGGTTGTAGTAGCTGTTGCCCTTGAGCATGCCGATCAGCGTGGCGCTTTGCAGCACGTCGAGCGAGCGCGCCGGCTTGTCGAAGTACGTGCGCGCGGCCATCTCGATGCCGAACGCGTTGTACAGGAACGGCACCGTGTTCAGATAGGTCTCGAGGATCTCGTCCTTGGTGTACAGGGCCTCGATCTTGAACGCGGTGATCGCTTCCTTGAGCTTGCGCGTCAGCGTGGGTGCCCGGCCGATCTCGTCGGGATAGAGGTTGCGCGCCAGCTGCTGGGTAATGGTCGAGCCGCCCTGGCGGTCGCCCGTGAAGGTATGGACCGCGGCCGAGGCGATGCGGCGCCAGTCGAGCCCGTGGTGCTCATAGAAGCGGTGGTCTTCGGTCGAGATCAGCGCCGCCACCACGTTGGGCGAGATCTGTTTCAGCGGCACCCAGTCGCGGTTGGCCCACTTGAAGACCGCCAGCTCCCTGCCGTCGGCCGACAGCACCTGCGCCGGCTGCTCGGACTTGGCCTTGCGGATGTCGCTGATGCCCGGCGTGAACGGCACCAGCACCAGCACGTACAGCAGCAAGGCTGCCGGCACGGCGGCCATGCCAACCAGCACGCCGCGGCGCGTGGGGCGCAGCGAGCCGGGCCGGGTCAGGCCCAGGCGCGCGCTGCGCGCGCACAGGCCGGACAGGCGTTGCTGGATCGAGGCGGGGAGCGGAGCCTGCAGCGAGGCAAGCCGGGTCTTGATCTCTGCCAGCTTCATGACGCGAAGCTGTCGAGGCAAAGGCACATGGCGGCACGGGGCACTGGCATTACCGTCGTCGGAAAAGCCTGCATCCTACCAAAACGATCCCGTCGCTCACAGGGAAAACCCCCATGCGGGTGCTATTCGGCACATTGTGCTGCGCACTATTCGTCACAAGGCCTTCATATTGCGCCATCAGAATGCGCGGGCCGCACATGTGCGGACGTGCGCCGCCCGCCGGGTCCGGCGCGGCCAGCCGGCTCAGGCCGGCATGGCCCCCGGTTCCGGTCGGACCGGCGCGGTGTCATGGAATCACCATAAAACAGAGAAATCACAGTGAAGAAAGCTCTCCTTGCATTGACGGCAGCAGTAGCCGCTACGGCGGCATCCGGGGCGGCATCGGCCCAGTCCGCATCGAACGTAACGCTGTACGGCATTGCCGATGCCGGCCTCGAAGTCATCAGCCACGTGCCCGGCAGCAACGGTGCCCAGGGCACGACCGCCCGCCTGAACTCGGGCAACCTGTCCGGCTCGCGCTGGGGCCTGCGCGGCACCGAAGACCTGGGCGAAGGCCTGAAGGGTATCTTCGTGCTGGAAAGCGGTTTCGATATCGATACCGGCACCTCTGGCCAGGGCAACCGCCTGTTCGGCCGCCAGGCCTACGTGGGCCTGCAGGGCGGCTTCGGCGCCGTCACGCTGGGCCGCCAGCAGAACGCGCTGTACGACCTGTTCGGCGCCTTCGACCCGATGGGCGTGGGCCCGCGCTACTCGCTCAACAGCGTCGACTCGGCCTTCAACGGCCGCGCCGACAACGCCATCAAGTACACCGGCAAGTTCGGCGGCCTGACCGCCACCGGCTTCTACAGCTTCGGCCGCGACAACAACGGCGAAGTGCCGGGCGAACCCAAGGTCGCGCGCAATTTTGGCGGCGGGCTGTCGTACGGCGTCGGTGGCTTCTCGGTGGGTGCCGCCTACGACCAGTACCAGGGCGCCACCGTGGCGCTGCAGGACCGCAGCGCCAAGCGCGCCGCGGTGGGCACCGCCTACGCCTTCGGCGGCGCCAAGGTGTTCGCCGGCTACCGCTGGCTGAAGGACGACGGCGTCTCCAGTGCCACCGCCGCCGCGACCCGCAGCAACGTCTACTGGGCCGGCGCGCAGTACCGCTTCACACCTGCCTTCCTGGTCACCGGCGCCGCCTACTACAACGACACCCGCAACAGCGATGCCGATCCGTGGATGTTCGTGCTGTCGGCGGACTATTCGCTGTCCAAGCGCACCGACGTGTACCTGAACGTGGGCTACGCCAAGAACAAGAACGGCTCGGCCCTGGGCCTGAATGGCGTGGGCACCGTGGTCGCGGGCGAGAACCAGACCGGCGCCACCATCGGCATGCGTCACCGCTTCTGATCCCGGCCTGCTGATGCCCGCCCGGCATGGCGCACGGGCGGGCGCATGATGTTCATATCGACACCTTGCCTGTGCGGGGTTCGTTGGGCCGGTTCCTCGATCGGCCCTTTTTTCTTGCGCGGGGTTCGTGCACGGTTCTTGCGCGGCCTAGCGGTAGGCCGCGGCACTGATGAACTGCCCGAACCGCTCGCACCAGATCACCACCGCACGGTGCTGGCCAGGGTCGACGCCATCCGGCAGCGCCACGGTGAAATTGCCGAATGTTTTCAACGGTGCAACCTGCACCGCGCGGTCCTTGATCGCAAGGAAAGCCGCCTCGGTGTCGACGAATTCCGGCACCAGGTAGATCCGGTAGTCCGGCCCCGGCGCCACGCTGCCTTCGAAGGCAATGGCCCGGGCCGACACATGCAGCCGTCCGCTGGCCCAGTGGAAGGCGTCACTGCCGGCCAGGTCCTTGCGGAAGTCGCCGGAATAGGCCGCCTGCCGCGACACCGCCTGTACCTGCCCGATACTCGCCCCCGCCTGCTCGGTCAGGATCGGCAGCACATAGATTCCGGCCGCGAAGCCGGTTGCCAGCATGGCGAGGTGCGTCAGCGCGAGGATCGCGATCTTGCGGGGAGACTTTGACGTCATGTCTGGCTCCGGTTTCCGGCGAGGGGACAGGAGTTGGTCGTTGTCGGTGCGGCTTCCTGACAGCAAGTTCCAACGGCAGTCATCAAAGCAACACAGGAATGTGGTTATGATTTGTCGTCCTCATGACGAGAAGCTGCCTATGACACTCCACGTCACGATCCGTACCATCCGTACGGGCGCGCTGCAAACGGCCCGCTACCAGGCCCAGGTTTACCCGACCACCGATGCCGAAGCCCTGCCCCTGCTGGCCACACCCTGGAGCGAACGCGAGGCCGAGGCCTTTCGCGACGCCCAGTTCTGGGCCCAGCGCCACGCCTATATCGTGTCCAACCCGCGGGTGGGGACGTACTACGGCATTCCATGCCGGCGCTGATGCCGGCACGCCGGCGCGGTGCGCTGGCGCTGGCAGCGGCATGGATGCTGGCGGGCTGCACCCCCGAGAAAGTGGTCGGCGTCCTGTCCGGCGGGCGCGACGGCCTGTGGCGCAACGTGCAGCAGCGCTGCCTGGCGCCGCCGCAGCCGCAGCATGCCGATTGCGCCAGCGTCGACCGTGCCCGCGGGCTGGTGCTGTACAAGGATGCGATCGGCTTGTCGCACTACCTGGTGATCCCGGCGCGGCCGGTGACGGGCGTGGAGGATCGCAGGGCGTGGGACGGCACCGGTGCCAACGCCTGGGCCTTCGGCTGGGATGAGCGCGGCATCGTCGGGCAGGCGCTGGGCAAGCCGGTGCCGGACGACATGCTGGGGCTGGCGGTCAATTCCCTCACCTCGCGCAGCCAGGACCAGCTTCATATCCACCTAGACTGCATCAGTGCCGCGGCGCGCGCCTTCGTCAATGGCGCGAGCGGGCCGATCGGCACCGAGTGGACTTCGCTGCGGTTCGACGGCAAACCAGTGCGGGCCAGGTTTATCCCGGCTGCCGCGCCGGTCTTGTCGGCCGACCCGTTCGCGCTGGTCGGCGGCAGGGCTGACGACCCCGGCGCCAGCGCCATCGCGGTGCCGCCGCCCGACCGGGGCATCTTCCTCACCTATGGCCAGGACCGGCAGGGCCGCCCTGGCTTCTTCCTGGTGGACCAGCCGGTCCACGCGGCGGGCGGCAGCAATGGCCATGCCAGCGACTTCCTGGACCGGCGCTGCCGGCTGGCGGCGGAATTGCCGGCGGCAGGATAGCGTGAGCGGCGATTTCGGGGCTAGCGGGCGCCCGGCCTGGATGCGCTGGCGGCCGGTGCCGATGCGGGCGCCGGTGCCGGTGCCGATGCCGATGGCGACGCGGGCGCCGGACCCCGCGTAGCCGGTCCTCCGGACCGCTGCCCCGGCGTGGCCGCCGTGCCCGCCGCCAGGCCGTCCAGCACCTTGGCCGCCGCCAGGTGCTGCGGAATCACCAGCCCTTCGCGCGCGGTCGCCACGTTGATCTGCCCACCCTGCGCGCTGCCACGCGCGACGAAGTCGCGGCCATGCCGGTACACCAGCCGCGTCAGGTCGGCCACCTCGGTGTCCGACAGGTCCGGCCCGGTCACCAGGATCGCCGCGGTGGCGATGGTGCGCACCGGCTCGCGCAGGCCAGGATAGGTGCCGGGTGCGATGCTGGCGCGGAAGTACCCCGCCTTCTGCCCGACCATCGCCGCGATCGCGCGCTCGTCCAACGGCAGCAGCCGCAACGGCAGTTCGCTCACCGCATCGCGGATGCTGTCGGATGGCACGCCGATCACCTGCATCACGGCATCCACCTGGTTCTGGCGCAGTGCCACCAGCGCCGCGCCCAGGCCGACTTCCTCGGCCTTGAAATCCTTCTCGGTCAGCCCGTGCGCGGCCAGCACGCGCAGCACCGTGCCACGCGAGGCCGCGCCGCGTTCGCCTACCGCGATGCGCTTGCCGTGCAGGTCGGACACCGAGCGCGCCGGATCGCCGTCGCGCACGAGCACATGCACCGGTTCCGGGTACAGGCTGCCGATGGCGCGCAGCGACGCGTGCGGCCCGTCCTCGGCAAAGGCGCCCTTGCCCTCGTAGGCATCCAGCGCGCTGTCGCCTTGCGCCATGGCCGCCGAGACCTTGCCGTTGCGCAGCAGGTGCAGGTTCTCTTCGCCGCCACGAGTGACCAGCGCGATGGCGCGCACGCGCGCGCCGTCCACCAGCGCGCGCACGAAGCGCAGGTACTGGCCATGCTCGGCGCCGGCAGCGATGGCGTAGCCCTCGTCGACGCGGGCCAGCCGGGCGCGGATATTGGCGTGCGCGGTGGTGAGTTCCTGTTCGATCACCGCGCGCTGCGCCGGTGAGGCGTCTTTCTGGACCGCCTCGACCACCTTGCGCATCGCGTCCAGGATTGCCGCCGGGCCGGTGGGCGCGTTGGTGGCCACGGCCGGCGCCTCGGCCGGGCGGTAACCGGCGGGCTGCACGCTGACCCAGCGCTCGCCGTCGCGCCGGTACAGCGCGGTGCCGTGCGCGCGCAGGACGTCGCCCGCCTTGTTGCCGCCGCTGGTGATCCCGGTAATGCCGCGCGGCCCCGCGCCCAGCGCCGAGATCAGCCCGGCCACGCCGGGCGAATCCCACGCGCCGAAGTCGTAGTCGCGCAGCAGCTTCAGTTCGGTGTCGAAATACACCACGCGCCGGGTCTCGCCGGCCGGGGCCTTGGTATCGGACTGCGAACCGCGCCGGTCGATGCCGACCAGCTGCACGGTGCCGGGCGGCAGCGCCTGCGCCAGGCGCTCGTTGAGGTCGGCGCGGATGCCGTCGGCGTTCGGGCCTCCGCCGCAGCCGGCCAGGCACAGGCTGGCCAGCAGCGCAAGGAGGAAGGCAAAGCAGGCACGGCGCATGTCAGCCTCCGATCAGCGGCAAGGCCAGCATCACGGTCAGCACGAACGCGTTCATCAGGTCGACAAAGAACGCGCCGGCCAGCGGCGTGATCAGGTAGCTGGTGGGCGCCGGCCCGTAGCGCGCGGTGATCGCGCGCATATTGGCCATGGCGGTCGCCGTGGAACCCATGTTGAAGCCGATGAACGCGGCCGAGGTGACCGCTGCCTCGTAGTCGCGGCCCATGAAGCGGAAGCAGACGAGCACCACATACAGGATGATGAACACGACCTGCATCGCGATGATCAGCAGGAACGGGCCGGCCGACAGCGCCACCTCGGCCAGGTCCAGCGCCATCATGGTCATGACCAGGAACAGCGACAGGCAGACGTTGGTGATCAGGTCGGTGGCGCGGTCGTCGAAGCGCATGCCGATGAACGGCAGCAGGTTGCGGATCGCGATGCCGAGCATCATGCACCACAGGAAGCCTGGGATGGTGATCGGGCCCGCCGGCATCTGCGCCGCGATCCAGCGCCCGCCGATCACCGCGGCCAGGATGCCGGCCAGCGCCGCAAGCGCGCCGACCGTGGTGATCGGCGAAGCGGCGGCGGCTTCCTCCTCGGTGTCGCCGGCCTCGCGCGAGGTCGAGCGCAGCTTGTAGCGCGAGATCAGGTACTGCGCCACGGGACCCCCGATGATGCCGCCGACGACCAGGCCGATGGTCGCCACCGTCATCGACAGGTCCATCACCGCCTGCAGGTTGTTGACCTCGGCGAAGCGCTCGGCATACGCGGCCCCGGTGCCGTGGCCGCCCACCAGCGTGATGGAGCCGCTCACCAGCCCGAAGATAGGGTGCAGGTCGAGCGTCCTGGCCATGGCCACGCCGACGGCGTTCTGCACCACGATATAGGGCAGCAGGATGATCAGGAAGATCACCAGCGCCTTGCCGCCGCGCTTGAGCATGCGCAGGTCGGCGCCAAGGCCGACGCCGCCGAAGAACATCAGCAGCAGCACCGGCTTCATGCCGGGATCGATGACCACGCGGAAATCTGCCGCCGCCGCGGCCACTGACGCGACCATGGCGAACAGCAGCCCGCCGGTGACGGGGTCGGGGATGTTGTAGCGCGACAGGATGCCGACGCTGCGGTTGACCAGGGTGCCGATCAGCAGCACCACCACGGCGGTCAGCAATGAAGCCAGCAGGTCGAGATTCATCGGGGGCGTCCTGGCGGTAAGTCCTGCGGTGGGGCGCCGCTGGCCGTGCCGGTGCGCACTGGCCGCCAGCAAAGGCCTGGCGCGTAGCATGCATCACTACGGGTTGTAGACGGACGGTGGGGAGAAGGCAAGGAAAGGATCGGGGGCGATCGGAAACCTGTGGCGAAGCCAACGGTGTTTAGTGCACCTCAAGCCGTCCGGGCTGGCCTGAGCAATGTGTTCTCCCTCTCCCCACATGGGGAGAGGGTTGGGGTGAGGGGTGGTTCAGCCAGGCACCACATCAAGCGAGCCTATGGTTTTGATGAGCATAACTTTCGTGGAGGCGCATGCCTTCACCCCCGGCCCCTCTCCCGCGCGCGGGAGAGGGGAGAAAACAAGGGGCAGGTGGGCCACTCAACGCGCCCGCAGCGCATCCACGATACTCATCCTGGCCGCCCGTACCGCCGGCAGGAAGCCGCCCACCAGCCCCATCGCCATCGCGAACGCCAGCGTCTGCAGTGCGATGCCAGGCGTCAGGATGAAGCGGAACGACAGATCGGCAAACGTCTGGAAATTGGTCGTCGAGAACGACGCGAACTGCATCAGCGCCGCAAACGCGAGCCCGGCCACGCCACCCACCAGTCCGAGCAATGCCGCCTCGATCAGGAACGCCACCAGCACGTTGGCACGCTTGAATCCCAGCGCGCGCAGCGTGCCGATCTCGGCCACGCGGTTGGCCACCGACGCGTACATGGTGATCATGGCGCCGATCATTGCCGCAATCGAAAAAATCGTGGACAGCGTAAAGCCCAGGATATTGATAAAGCTCGACAGTGCCTTGGACTGGTCGCTGTAGAAGACCTGCTCGCGCTTGGCCTCGTCGGCCAGGCGCGGGTCGACGTCGATATCGGCGCGGAAGCGCTCGAACAGCGTGGGGTTGGCCAGCCGCACCACCATCGACGAATACGCATTGCGCCGGAACGACTGCATCAGCTGGTCGACATCGCCCCAGATCTCCGAGTCGAAGCCGCTGCCGCCGGCGTCGAAGTGGCCCACCACGGTCCACTCGCGCTGGGCGAAGCGCAGGTGTTCACCGATCCGCACGCCGGCAAAGCCGCCGGCAATGCTGCTGCCGACGATGATTTCAGCCGAGCCCGGGCGGAACATGCGCCCCGCCACGAGCCTGACCTGCGGACGCAGGTCCATGCCCAGCGGCGAAATGCCGCGGATCACCACGTTGGAGGGTTGCCCGGTGCTGGACTTGGTCAGCGAGATCAGCACCACCGCCTCGCGCGAGGCCATCGGCTGGCCGGTGCCGGTCATGGCCACCGCGGGGTGCATTTCCAGGATACTGGCCTGCCCGCGCTCGACGGCGCTCTGGATCTCGGTCTCGGCGCCCTTGCGGATCACCACGACGTTGTCGCGCTCGCCGGTGGTGACCAGCGTCTTCTTCAGGCCGGCATCCAGCATCAGCATGGTGGCGAAGACAAAGACCACCAGGGCCAGCCCGCCCGCGGTCAGCGCGGTCGTCAGCCGCCGGGCCCACAGGTTGCGCGCGATATAGGTGAGCGGGATCGCCATGGTTGTCCGCTGTGTCAGCCGATCGCCCGCAGGCCTTCGACGATGCGCACGCGCGCGGCCTGCACCGCGGGCACGATGCCGGCGGCGATGCCTACCGCGAGCGCGCACGCGGCCTGCGCGCGCATCGTCTCCGGCGATACCGTGAACACCGGGAACACGCCGCCTACCGCCTGCTTGAAGGCCGCCGCCATCGGCGGCGTGGCCAGCATGCCGAGCGCGCCGCCCGCCACGCAGATCGCCAGCGACTCGCCGAATACCAGCAGCGCGAGGAAGCCCGGGCCGAAGCCCAGCGCCTTGAGCGTGGCGTATTCCACGGTGCGCTCGCGCGCGCTCATCGCCATCGCATTGGCCATCACCGCCATGATGATCACGATCACCACGTAGGAAACCACGCGGATCGCCGCGATGATCTGGTTCGACATGGCGACGAAGCCGAGCTGGAACGCCTGCTCGGTCTCGGTCAGCGTCTCCGCCAGCGAGTTGCGGAACACGGCATCGACATTGCGCGAGATCGCCGCGGTGTTGTCGGGGTTGTCCACGCCCAGCACAAAGACCCCGACCTGGTCGGCCTGCCGCGGCGTCTTCTTGCGGATGGTTTCGTTCAGGTATTCCCAGTGGAACACCATCTGCTTCGTGATGATGCTTTCGTCGCGGCCGTCCATGATGCCGCGCACGACGAACTCCCAGGTGCCGGGGTAGATGGTGCCCTTGATCGGGATCACGTCGCCGATCTTGAAGCCGAACTGGTCGGCCAGCTGGCGGCCCACCAGCGCCCCTTTGCGGTCGCGCTGGTAGTCGGCGCGCTGCTGTTCGGGAACGATGAATTCCGGATAAAGATCGAGGTAGTTGTCCGACACCGCGAACTGCGCAAAGAAATTCTTGGGATCGCGATAGACGCCGCCGAACCAGTTCGAACGCGCCACCGAGGTCACGCCGTCGACGCCGCGGATGCGGCCCTCGTAGCTGAGCGGCAGCGGGAACACCAGCGAGATCGCATTGCGCGTCACCAGCCGCGCGCTGGACGCGGCCGACGCGCCGGCGTACCACGCGTCGATCACGGTCTGCAGCAGCCCGAACGCCAGCACCGCGATCACCAGCCCCAGCACGGTCAGCGCGGTGCGCAGCTTGTGCCGCAGTGCGTTGCGGGTGATCAGCTTGAGCGCGTACATGACAGGTCAGGCGACCTCGCCACGGATCAGCTCGCCCTTCTCCAGGTGCACCAGCGAGCTCGCCGCGGCCGCGGCATGGGCATCGTGCGTGACCATGATGATGGTCTTGCCGAGTTCCGCGTTCAGGCGCTGCATCATCGCCAGGATTTCCGCGGCAGAGGTGCGGTCGAGGTCGCCGGTGGGCTCGTCGGCGACGATCAGCGTCGGGTCGGTGATCAGCGCCCGCGCGATCGCCACGCGCTGCTGCTGCCCGCCCGACAGCTCGGACGGGTAGTGGCTCATGCGGTCGGCCAGGTTGACCATGTCCAGCACCAGCTCAACGCGCGCGCGGCGTTCCGCGCGCGGCAGGCTGGTCAGCATCAGCGGCAGCTCCACGTTCTCGAACGCGGTCAGCACCGGCATCAGGTTGTAGAACTGGAAGACGAAACCGACATTGGCCGCGCGCCAGTCGGCCAGCGCGGCTTCGGGCAGCTGCGTGATATCTAGCCCGGCCACTTGCAGCGTGCCGCTGTCGGGCCGGTCGATGCCGGCGATCAGGTTCAGCAGCGTGCTCTTGCCGGAGCCGGACGGGCCCATCAGCGCGACGAATTCGCCCTCGCCGATATCGAGCGAGATATCGGTCAGCACGGGCACGGTCTGCATGCCGCGCCGGTAGGATTTGGCGACGTGGCTGATGCGGACCAGCGGCGCGGCGCTCATGGGCTCACCCTCATATGGTCACCCTCATGTGGTCACACTCAAGGCTTGGCCGGCGTGACGCGGTCGCCGTCGCCGAGCTTGTCGCCGGGCGACAGCACCAGCACGTCACCGGGCTTGACGCCCTGCACCGCGACCAGCTCGCCGAGCTTGTCGCCGGTCTTGACCTGGGTTTCGTGCGCCTTGCCGTCCCGGACCACGTAGACTACCTGCCGGCCATCGCGCGTGACCACCGCGCCGGGCTGCACCGCGACCATCGGCTGGCGGTCCCGCGCCGTGGCGGCGCGCGACAGGAAGGCGATCTTGGCGCTCATGTCCGGCAGCACGCGCGCGTCGCGGTCGACAAAGCGCACCTTGACCAGCACCGTGGCCTTGGAGCGGTCCACCGTCGGCACGATGCGCGATACCTGGCCGGCCAGGCGCACGCCCGGCAACGCGTCGAGCAGCAGCTCACACGGCTGGCCGGCGCGGATCCTGGCGATATTGGATTCGGCGACGTCGGCCTCCACTTCCAGCGTCTCCATGTCGGCAATGGTCACGATCGCGCCCTTGGTGTCGGCGGCGGCCGAGAACGGCGTGATGTTGTCGCCCACGTTGGCATGCTTGACCAGCACCACGCCGTCGAACGGCGCGCGCACCACGGTCTGTTCCACCGCCACCTCGGCCGCGCGCGCATTGGCCTGCGCCGACGCGATCGACGCCTGCGAACTGCTGACCGATGCCCTGGCCTTGTTGTAGCGCGCGACGTCGGCATCATACTGGTTGCGCGAGATCGCGTTCGGCACGATCAGGATCTGCGAGCGGCGCAGGTTGACTTCCGCGTCCTTCAGTTCCGCCTGCTGCAGGGCCAGGTTGGCCTGCGCCACCTTGACCTGGGCCTGCGCCTGGGCGAAGGTCGCGGACACGTCCTTGCTTTCCAGCCGCGCGATGACCTCGTCCTTCTTTACGCGCGAGCCTTCCAGCACGCCCAGCCATTCGAGCCGGCCCTGCGCCTTGGAAGCGACTGCCGCCTTGCGCTGCGGCACGACATAGCCAGTGGCGTTGAGCAGCGTGAAATTCTGCGTGGGATAGGCCGAGGTAACCGTTGTGGTCTGCACCGACCGAGGGCCGGCGAGCCTGACGGCGATGCCGAGCACGGCCAGCAGGACCAGCGCGATGACCGCATAGCGCAGCCATCTGCGCCGGGGGCGGAGGCGCGCGCCGGGCGCGGCGGTGGCGCTGCGGTCGATTTTCAGCCTGGACAGGTCGTGGTCAGCCAATTGCGCGCTTCCTCCGGCAGGCCTGGCGCGATCGCGGCCTGCGTGTTGCCGTGGTGGTGGGCGGGGGGCTTCCCAGTATAGCGGGGTGCGCGGGGGATTACATGCTGCGGCTTCTCTCTGCCTGGCAGCTGCTCCCTCTCCCGTTTGCGGGAGAGGGGAGCAAACCAGTGGCTCGCAGTGCGTCCCAAGCTAGTGATTCGTCTCCACCGCAAGCTTCAGCTTGCCCAGCGCAAACTCCCACTGCCTCCCGATCGCCTCCAGCGACCGCCGCGCCGCCTCGACCTGCCCAGGCTCGAACATCCACAGCCGCTCGCGCCCGGCCTTGCTGTCGCGCACCAGGCCGGCCTGCGACAGCACCTGCAGGTGCTTGGTCACCGCCTGCCGTGTCATGGTGCTGCCGGCGGTCAGCTGCGCGATCGACATCGCGCCGCCCGCGCACAGCGCCGCCACCAGCCGCAGCCGGGTTTCGTCGCCCAGCGCGGCAAATACCGCGGCGGACTGTTGCAGATCCAGCGCTTCAGGCGGCGCCGGTGACATGCTTGTGGACATTCTTCACCTGTTGATCCCAGCCGCCGCTGTTCATGCGGAACGCTTCCATGCGGCGCTCGGGCGGGATCTGGTCGAAGCCTGACTCGACCACGGTCAGCATGGTGCCGCCGTCGACTTCGCGCAGCGTGAATTCCACCAGCGTGCTCGGTTCGCCGGAATAGTCACGCCCCCGTTCCATTGGCGCGGGGTGCCAGCGCCAGGACAGCAGCCTTTCCGGCTCTACGCGTTCCACCTGCACGTCGAACTTCAGGTATTCGTAGCCGGGGTAGGTGATGCTGCCGACAGCGCGCCGGCCAGGTGTGAAGGTGGCGCCATCGAACTTGACGCCGAACCAGCTGCCGAAGGTATCGGCATCGGCCAGCGCGTGCCAGACGCGCGCCACGGGGGCTTCTATCAGGATGCTGCGTTCGATGCGGTCGGTGTCGGAAGGCATGTCCGGTCTCCTGTTCGGGGTTGATGTGCAACGGTATGGTTGCATGTTAGGAGACCGGGGACGGAAACGCAACCAAACGGTTGCTGATGACGCGATCAGAGATCCAGCACCAGCCGCTGCCCCTTGCACCGCGACACGCACAGCATCATCGTCTTCTGCGCTGTCTTCTCCGCATCGGACAGGTACTGGTCACGGTGGTCCGCTTCCCCCTCCAGGATCGCGGTTTCGCATGAGCCGCAGATGCCCTCGCGGCACATGCAGTCCACCTGGACCCCGGCCTTTTCGATGGCGCGCAGCAGCGATTCCTCCACGCCCACCTGCAGCGTCAGCCCGCTCTTTCGCAACACGGCCTCGAAGGCGCCGCCGGTGGCGTCCACCTCGTTGCGGAACTGCTCGAAGTGGATTCGGCTGGCGTCCCAGCCGGCGGCGCGCGCGGCGTTGACCACGGCGTCGTTCAGCGGGGCGGGGCCGCACACATAGACGTGGGTTTCGGCCGGCTGCGTGGCGAGCAGCGAGGCGATGTCGAGCATCGTGCCGGAATCGCTCTCGTACAGGTGCAATTGTTCCGGCTGCAGCGTGGCCGGCAGCATGTCGAGGAACGCGGCGGACTGCGCATTGCGGAAGCAGTAGTGCAGCTCGAAATGTGCGTTGCTCGCGGCAAGCGCCTGGATATGCGTCATGAACGGCGTGATGCCGATGCCGCCGGCGATCAGCAGATGGCGGCCGGCGCCGTGGTCCAGGCAGAACAGGTTGCCCGGCGCGCCGATATGCAGCTCGTCGCCCTCGCGCACCTGCTCATGCATGTAGCGCGAGCCGCCGCGCGAGGCTTCTTCCAGCCGTACCGCGATCTGGTAGTGAGCAGGGTTGTCCAGCGCGCTGGTCAGCGAGTAGGCGTTGCGCAGCCGGCCGCTGTCCATATGCACCACGACGTGGCTGCCGCTGGAAAACGCGGGCAGCGCGCCGCCGTCGCAGGGTTGCAGGGTGAAGCGCTTGATGCCGGCGGCAAGCGGCTCGACGCGGCCGACGCGTACGCGGAGCGTGTCAGTCATGGCAATACCTCGGAATACAGGGAATATCGGGAGGGGAAGCCAGGCCGGCATGGCGCCGGCCCGTCACGGCAGGTCAGGAGATCACGGTCAGCCGCGCCGCGATCCACACCACCAGCGCGCCGACGATCAGCGCCACGTAGGGCAGCTTGCCGGCACGCGCGTGCGGCAGTTCCATATCGCGGCGCATCGACTCGGGGAAGCGGCCCTTGTCCTGGACGTAGTGGCGATAGATGAAGACCGGCACGATCAGCAGCGCGGCGATCAGGCCATTGCGCAGCGTGTTCTCGCCCTGGAAGTTGGCGCCAGCGCCGACAAAGGCCAGGTCGAAGAATCCGCAGAACGCGCCCAGTGCCAGCAGCCAGTTCTTGCACTTGTACGGGCGGGCCCAGTCGGGTCGGTCCATGCGGTGGATCCAGCCCGCCTGCAGGTTCAGGAACACGAAGATCATGTAGCAGACGTTGCTGATCGACAGCACCGCCATGTAGTTCGACATCAGCAGCAGGAACAGGTTGAACAGCAGGTCCGTCCACATCGCGCGGGTCGGGGAGCCGTGCTCGTTCACGTGCGAGAGGTAGCGCGGCAGCCAGCCGTCGACCGAGGCCTGGTACAGCGTGCGAGACGAACCCATCATCGAGGTCATCACGATCAGCAGGATCGCCAGCACCAGCATCACCACGATCACGTTGAACACCACTGCGCCGCCGCCGACGAACTTCGCCATTGCCGCGCCGACGCCGGAGCCGTCGACGATGTCCGGCGCCAGCATGCCTTGCAGGCCGAGCGAGCCCTGGAAGGCGATCGGCACCGCGATAAACATGAACAGGCACAGCACGCCGGACCAGAAGATCGCCTTGAAGGTGTCCTTCTGCGGGTCCTTGAACTCGCGGGTGTAGCAGACCGCGGTCTCGAAGCCGAAGGTCGACCAGCAGGCCAGGAACATCGCGCCCATCGCCGTGCTGATGCCAGCCGCGTTCCAGCCGCCCAGCACCGCGGCGCCGGTGGCGTCGTGCGTCAGCGGCAGCAGTGGCAGGAAATTGGTCGAAGGCATGTCGCCCGTGAACAGCGGCACCAGCGCGATCACCACCAGCGGCGTCAGCGAGGCAATGCCCAGGATGCGCTGCGTGGTGGCCGCGGCCGAGGCGCCGCTGTGCTGCAGCTTGAAGGTGATCAGCAGGAACGCGGTGGCCAGCAGGAAGGTGGAGTTCACCCGCAGCGTCAGGCCTTTGCTGACGAAGCCCAGGTCCAGCAGCGTCAGCTGCCAGGTGTTGATGACCGAATCGGCCGGGAACAGCGCGCTCAGCATGTAGCCGGCGGCCAGGCTGGTGCCCAGCGCCAGCATCGGCGACCACGCCACCCAGTTGCACCACACCGAGACCGGCGCGACGAACTTGCTGTAGCGCACCCAGCCGAGCGCGCCATAAACCGAGGCGCCACCCGACTTGTGCGGATACAGGCCCGAGATCTCGGCGTAGACGAAGCACTGCACAAAGCCGATCAGGATGGCCAGGATCCAGATCACCCACGCGGGGTTGCCGATAGTGGCGGACACGCCGCCGATGGTGAAGAGCACGCCGGCGGGCACGCCGCTGGTGACCCAGAAGGCGTCCTTCCAGGTCAGGGTGCGCTGCAGTTCATGGGATTGGGTTGGCTGGGTCTGTTGCTGCGCAGGGGCGAGCGGCGCCTGCGCGCCGATCGACAGCACGTCTTTCTGTGAATACACGAAATGTCTCCTTGCTTCGCGGTTGCCGTTTGTCTGGAGCGCGAACTCCGTCACGGTCTGCCGTCTGCGGTGGGTAGGTACTTGGGGTACTGCCTGCCGGTCGTTACGACGGTCGGGAATCTGTGGCGGGAATTTTGGGGGCGTTTCTCATCCTTGTCTCCTGTTGTCATCCCGGGGTTGCCGCGCGGCCTGAATCAGGTCTTGCAGCTTCCGGTTTCCTTTTGATTCACTAATAGTGAAAAACATTACTATCGGTGTTTCGGGTGAGTATAGGAACGGCCCTGCGCCAACGCAACGGAAGATTTGTAATCGCGTTGCAATCGGCACCAGCCGTGCCTCGACTACTGCTGCACGGGCTGCCCCGGACGCGGGCCACCCAGCGTTCCCACCACCGCGCGCCCGGCGCGCCGGTTGCGCCACCATCCCAACAGCGTCAGTCCCAGCCAGAAGCACTGGGTCAGGAACGAGGCCAGGTTGAACGCGCCCGCCAGCGAGACCAGGATGCAGCTCGGCCCGATCACGTTGAGGACGACGGCCAGCCGGCCGGTCGGGGATTTGTGCAGGACCTGCACGGCAAAATGCGCGGCGACGTAGGCGGCAACGCCGACAAGTCCGGTCACGTCGGTAAGACCCAGGGAGGCCATGGTGGTGTGCTTCGTAAGGCAGTGGTACAGCGGTTGATGAATGCCGTCAGAACGTCTTGGTCAGCGAGACCAGGAACGTGCTTTTCAGCGGGTTGGACACCGCCGGGTTGCCGGAGGAATCCAGCGCGCCGGTGGTGTAGTTGTCGTAGACGTCGGTGCGGCCCCAGCCGCGGGTATAGGCGCCGGTCAGCGTCCAGCCGCCTTCAAAGGCCTTGGACAGCGCCACGCGCACGTCGCGGAAGTTATAGGCGGCAAAGTTGCGCACGCGCTCCTGGCCGTAGTGCAGCAGCAGCGAGACGCCGTGGCCCAGGTCGAAGGTGCCATTCACGTCGAGGTAGCCGGAGCCGCGGCTGTGCAGGTCGTTGCCGGTCATCAGCGAGGCGCTGTTATAGCCGAAGTAGTCGGGCGTATAGGTCAGCCAGTACTTGACGTTGAACCACTTCCACGTCAGCGACGCGACTGCTTCGCCGTAGTTGTACCTGGTCTGCGCGTACTGCAGCTTCGCGCCCGGGTAGAGGTAGTAGTAGACCTGTCCGGCGTAGACGAAGTCGCCGATGCTGCCGGTATAGCCCGCATACAGGTCCCATTCGACCGTGCCGCCCTCGATGAACTTGTCGTTGATGCTGGACATCCAGGTACCGGCGGAAAAGCCGCTCGGATGGGCGTAGTCGATGCCGCCCTGCACAGCAGGCTTGCCCCACGTCTGGCGGAAGCCGCGCGAGACGTATTGCGAGGTCAGTGTCATGTTGGCGCTCCACGGCGACGTTGGCGCGGTTTCGGCCGGTGGCACGGTGGCAGTGACCTGCGGCACCGGCGCGACTGCCAGCGTGGTGTCGCTGCCGGCCTGCGCCAGCGCGGGCAGCGCCTGGCACAGCAACAGGGGCAGGGCGCTGTACAGGACGCTGTATGGGGCCCTTCTTGCAGCAAAGCATTTGCGCAGCATGGTTGTGTCTCATCCTTGGAGCCGGTCTGGGTTTGTTTATGGATCGCCGGCTTTGGTGGTGGTGGGGGGCGATGCTTCCGACAGGGCGCACGCTGCCCGCCGGGACTTCGGTCCCGGCAGCGCATGTGTCACAGCCAGGGTTCGGGCGGGAGGCCCGCGTGTGGCGCCGCTCGGGTCAGGCAGGCATCGGCATGGGGATGCGCGCGGTGGGCGGCTGCGCTCGCTCCGCGCTCGCCTGCATGCGCGCAGGCGCCGCCTTGTAGTAAGGCGCCGTCGAACGCTGCAGCGGGGCGCGGCCGCGGATCACGTCGGCCAGCTTCTCGGCCATCATGATCGTGGGCGCATTCAGGTTGCCGGTGACGATCCTCGGCATGATCGAGGCATCGACCACGCGCAGGGCGGACAGGCCATGCACGCGGCCCTGGTTGTCGACCACCGCCATCGGGTCGGAGGCGTCGCCCATCTTGCAGGTGCAGGACGGGTGCAGCGCGGTCTCGGCATGCTCGCGCACGAAGGCGTCGATCTCGGCATCGCTCTGGATCATCATGCCTGGCTTGATCTCGCGGCCGCGGAACTGGTCCATTGCCTGCTGGCCGATGATCTCCCGAGTCAGGCGTATCGCCGCGCGGAATTCGCGCCAGTCGACGTCGTGCGCCATGTAGTTGAACAGCAGGCGCGGCTTCACGCGCGGGTCGCGGCTGGCCAGCTTGACGAAGCCGGTGCTGGGCGAGCGCATCGAGCCTACATGGCACTGGAAGCCGTGCGACTGGACGGGATTGCTGCCGTCGTAGTTCATCGCCAGCGGGATGAAGTGGTACTGCAGGTTGGGCCAGGCAAACTCGTCGCTGCTGCGGATAAAGCCGCCGGCCTCGAAGTGATTGGATGCGGCGATGCCGGTGCCGCGCAGGTACCACTCGATGCCGATGGCCGGCTTGTTCCACCATTTCAGTGCCGGGTACAGCGAGACCGGCTTGGTGCATTCGTACTGCAGGTACATCTCCAGGTGGTCCTGCAGGTTCTCGCCGACGCCCTTCAGGTCCGCGACGGCATCGATGCCGAACGCGCGCAGTTCATCCGCATTGCCCACGCCGGAGCGCAGCAGCAGTTGCGGCGAGGCCACCGCGCCGTTGCTGACGATCACTTCGCGGCGCGCGCGGGCCTCGCGCACATGATCGCCCTGGAGGTACGAAACGCCGATGGCGCGCTGCCCGGAGAACAGGATGCGGTCTGCCAGCGCACGGGTATGCACGGTCAGGTTGGGCCGGTCCTTCGCCTGGTCGAGGTAGGCAAGCGAAGTGCTGCAGCGGCGCCCGCGCGCGGTGGTGGTGCGGTCCATCGGGCCGAAGCCTTCCTGCCTGTAGCCGTTCAGGTCGTCGGTGCGGCCATAGCCGGCCTGCTCGCCGGCCTTGATAAAGGCATCGAACAGCGGGCTGATACCGGCCTTCGGTGTGGTCACATGCAGCGGGCCATTGCCGCCGTGGTAGTCGTTGGCGCCCTTGTCGTAGGTCTCGGCCTTGCGGAAGTAGGGCAGGCAGTCGGCGTAGCTCCAGTTCTCCAGCGACCGGTTCTCTGCCCAGCCGTCATAGTCCATCGCGTTGCCGCGGATGTAGACCATGCCGTTGATCAGCGACGAGCCGCCCAGCCCCTTGCCGCGGCCCTGCGTCATGCGGCGGTTGTTCATGTGCGGCTCGGGCTCGGTGACGTAGGCCCAGTTGTAGGTGGTGCCCTGCAATGGATAGGCCAGCGCGGCCGGCATCTGCGTGCGCCAGTCCAGGCGCCAGTCGGGACCGCCTGCCTCCAGCAGCAGTACCGAGACACCGGCGTCCTCGGTCAGCCGCGCGGCCAGCACGCAGCCGGCCGAGCCGGCGCCGACGATGATGTAGTCGTACTCATGGATTGCCTGCATGGTGCAATCTCCTCGTTTGCGTGACGCCGTGCGTGGCGGCCCGGGGGCGGTGCCGCCGCGCACGCGATTGCGAAGTCAGCTGCGCTCAGGCGCCGAACCAGCCCATCGCCTTGGGGGCGAGGTTGATATAGCTGTGCTTGAGCTCGGTGTACTCGTCCAGGCCGATGCGGGCCAGCTCGCGGCCGATGCCGCTCGCCTTGTAGCCGCCCCACGGCGCTTCCGGGAAATACGGGTGGTAGTCGTTGACCCACACCGTGCCGAAGCGCAGCGCGCGCGACATGCGGTTGGCCTTGTCCAGGTCGCGGGTCCAGACTGCGGCGGCCAGGCCGTACGGCGTGTCGTTGGCGGCATGCAGGGCTTCTTCCTCGGAGCGGAAGCGCTCGGCGGTGATCACCGGCCCGAAAATCTCCTCCTTCGCAATCTTCATCTCTGCCGTCACGTCCGCAAGCAGCGTCGGTTCCAGCCAGTAGCCCTTCTTGTATACGTCGCCGGCCGGCCGCTTGCCGCCGTGGACCAGCCGCGCGCCTTCCGCGATGCCGGCCTGCACCATGCCGAGGATCTTCTCGTGCTGTTGCGCCGACTGCACCGGGCCCATCTGCGTTTCGCCATGGAAGCCGTTGCCGATCACGATGCGCGGCAGGCGCTCGGCCAGCCGGCCGATGAATGCATCATAGATGCTGTCTTCGACCATCAGGCGCGAGCCGGCGGAGCAGACCTGGCCGGCGTGGAAGAACGCGGCGTTGAGCGCGTAGTCGACCGCTGCATCCAGGTCGGCATCGGCAAAGACGATGTTCGGGTTCTTGCCGCCCAGCTCCAGGCCGATGCGCTTGAAGTTGCCGGTGGCCGCCTTCATGATGCTCTCGCCGGCGTAGGCGCCGCCGGTGAAGGACACCAGGTCCACGTCCAGGCTCTCGGCCAGTTCCGCGCCCACTTCGGCGCCGCCGGTCACCAGGTTGAACACGCCCGGCGGGAGGTCCAGCTCGGCCACCAGCTGCGTGAAGTGGTGCGTGGTCAGCGGCGTCAGGTTGCTGGGTTTGATCACCACCGTGTTGCCGGCGCCCAGCGCCGGTGCGATCTTCCAAGCTGCCTGCAGCAGCGGGTAGTTCCACGGCGTGATCAGGCCGCACACGCCGACCGGCTCGCGCAGCGTGCGGCTGATCACGTGGTGCGGCGCTTCGTTGACGGCGCCCGATTCGGACGCCACCAGTCCCGCAAAGTAGCGGAAGGTGGCGGCGATATCGCCCATGTCGGTGCGGCTCTCGGTCAGCGTCTTGCCGGTGTTGAGCGACTCCAGGTGGGCAAGCTTCCCGGCATCGCGGTCAATCAGTTCGGCGATCCTGTTCAGCAGTTTCGCGCGGTCGCGGATCGTCGTCTGGCGCCACTGGCCATCGAAGGCCTTGCGCGCGGCCGCGATGGCCAGGCGCGCGTCGGCGCGGGTGGCTTCCGCGGCCTGCGCGATCACGGATTCGTCGGCCGGGCTCACGATGGCGCGCGTGCCGTTGTCGATGGGCGACTGCCACTGGCCGTCGATATAGAGCTGGGTCTGGATCATTGCTGCGGTTCCGGTTGTTCTGGTGGGTTCAGGCGGCCAGGGCGTCGAGCACCATCTGCTGGAAGTGCTGCACGCCGTGCTCGCCGATGGCGGAGGTCTTGTCGTCGGTGACCAGCAACGGGCCCTGCCCGTTGCGGTAGCCGCGCGACTTCAGGCCGCGCTGCACCGATTCGACGATGCTGAGGTCTTCCGGCTTGAGCACGTTCTTGTAGTAGTCGATCAGTTGCTCCTGCTCGGCGGTGGGCGTGCTGTCGCGGAAGTAGAACTCGAAGTGCTGGATGGTGGTGTCGGCATCCACCGGGAACATGTAGAACACGCCATAGTTGCCGTCGCCCGGCAGCACGTTCAGCGTGACGTTGGGCCACAGCCAGTACGCGGCGAAGTCGGTGTTGGGCGCGTCGCTGTCGTAGGTGAAGGCGTCGCTGCCCGAGCGGGTCTGGCCGACCTGGCTGGTGTAGAGGCCGCGCACTTCGTGCTTGTAGGTCTCCATCCTGATCGACTCGACCAGCGCGGGGTGCGCGGTCTGGCAATGCAGGCATTCCAGGTAGTTGTCGACCACGACCTTCCAGTTGGCCTTCATCTCGTAGGTGAGCTTGTACGCCGGCACCAGCTTGTCGACGTCCGGGCAGCGCGCGCGGATCTCGTCGTTGAGGCCGGCGGCCAGTTCGGCCAGCGGCTTCGCATCCATGTCGAGGTTGACGAAAACCAGGCCGCAGAACTCTTCCACGCGCACCGGTGTCAGGCCGGCGTTGTCCTTGCAGAAGCCCGGCACGTTCTCGACGTTGCGCACATGGATCAGCTTGCCGTCCAGGCCGAACGACCAGGCGTGGTAGGGGCAGGTGATCACGTTCTTCGCCTTGCCGGCGCCGTCGGCAAACAACTCGTGCGCGCGGTGCGGGCACACGTTGTAGAAGGCGCGCAGCACGCCATCGCGGCCGCGCACCACGAACACGTTTTCGCCGGCCACCTTGGCGGTGGCGTACTGGTTGTTCTCGGCGACCTGGCTCTTGTGCATCACGCATACCCAGCTGCGGGCGAAGATCGTCTTCTTCTCGTGCTCGAAGATCTCCGGCGAGGTGTAGTAGTAGGCCGGCAGCGTGTAGGCCAGCGACGTAGTGCTGCAGACAGGGAAGGTGGTGTCTTGCATGGGGGGTGTCTCCTCGGTTGTCTCGATCTGTGCGGTGAACTTGTTGATTCACTACTGGTAAATTAAATTACCAACAGTGATGTGAAGCGAAGTCTAGTGACGAGGGCGGGGATGCTGCAATACTGGAAAACATATCGAATTTCTATTCTCAATTGATCTGGGCTATTGATTCGCGCGATTTAGCTCGATGGTGTAAGGTTCGAGTTACTCAATTCACCATCGGTTGAAAAAAAAGTAGAGGGGATGCCATGACCGAAGACACTTTTGCCACCCGCCTGAAAGGCGTGCTGGAGGGCAAAAGGATCATGCTCAAGCAAGTGGCCGAGGCCCTGTCGGTCTCGCCATCGGCGGTACACAAGTGGACCCGCGGCGGCGAGATCGAATACGAGCGCTTGCTGGCGCTGGCGCGTTTCCTGGGCGTCAACTGGCTGTGGCTGCGCTACGGCGAGCAGGCCATCGCCGACCTGGAGGCGAGCAGCGCTTCCGATCCGCACATCAAGGAACTGCGCCAGAAGCACCTTGCGGAGATCATGGAAAGCGAGGCGCGGATGAAATTCGCGCAGGAAGTCTCGGGCATCGTCACCTGGGAATGGAACGTGCTGACCGATGGCCTGACGTATTCGTCCAACGACGTCACGCTGTTCGGCCGTCATATCCGCAACATGGACGATTTCTGGGCCTGCGTGCATCCGGCCGACGTGGCGCGCCTGAAAGAGGTGCTGGCGCGCACGCTGGGCGCGCAGGAAATGCACGAGTGGGAATTCCGCGTGGTGCACGAGGACACCACGCGCTGGATTTCGTCACGGGCCACGCTGGTGCGCGATTTCGACCAGCGCCCCGTGAAGATGATCGGCGTGAGCCTGGACATCACCGAACGCCGCCGCGCCGAAGCCGCGCTACGCCAGAACGAGGCGCTGCTGGCCAAGGCGCAGGAGATCGCGCACCTCGGCGGCTGGACCTGGAACATCCAGACCGACGACTGCGCCTGGACCGACGAGGCCTACCGCATCTTCGGCTGGGCGCCGCAGGCGTTCAAGGTGACCATGGACCGCTACCTTGCATCGATCGTGGAGGAAGACCGCCCGCGCGTGCAGGCCGCCATCCGCGCGGCCACCGTCGACAAGGCGCCGTACCGGGTCGACTACCGCATCACGCTGCCCGACGGCAGCCATCGGGACATCCACGAGGAAGGCGAGGTCACGCTGGACGAGCATGGCAATGCGCTGACCATGGTGGGCGCGTCGCAGGACGTGACCGAACAGAAGCGGGTGGAGGCCGCACACCGCGACAGCGAGGAACGCTTCCGCGCCACCTTCGAGCAGGCTGCGGTGGGGATCGCCCACCTGGACCTGAACGGGCACTGGCTGCGCGCCAACCGCAAGCTGCGCGAGATCCTGGGCTACGACAACGCCACGCTGGTGCAACGGACGTTCCAGGAGCTGACGGTGCCGGAAGACTTGGAGGAGAACCTGGCGCTGTACCAGCGGCTGCTCGATGGCGAGCTCGAGACCTACACGCTGAAGAAGCGCTTTATCCGCGCGGATGGCGGCACGGTGTGGACCAAGGTCACCACCTCGCTCAGCCGGCGGCCGGGGGATGGCGGGCCGGCGTATCTGATCGCGATCGTCGAGGCGCTGGACGAGGAGGGGATTGGGGCGAGCGATGATGGCGGCAAACCGGCGGCGGTCCGCACGCCGCGCAAGCGCGCGGGGGATAAGGCGCGCAGCCCGGCCTGAAACGCTGTTGCGCATTTGCCGGAAAGCCGATGCCTTTGTCGGCGCACTCGCCTGTTGTAACGACTGTTTCATCGCACCAGCGATATTTCCGGCAGCGGGGCAATGGTGCGAAGCAACGTATGTTTCTAACAAGGTAGATAAGAAACAAGTGTTGCATTTGTTGTGGGGCTGACCCTATACTGCGGATGCCTGCCCGCCGAAGGCATTCCTTCTCAACCGGGGCCCCTATGCAACACCAGCCAAGACGCCATTTCCTCGCTGCCATGCTCGGGCTTGCCTGCGCGGGCCTCTCCGGCACCGCCATCGCCGCCGACAACTACCCCTCGCGCCCGATCCGGCTGGTGGTTCCGTCCGCCGCGGGCGGCAGTCCCGACGTGCTGCTGCGCGCGCTGGGCGCCGAAGTCACCAGGTCCTTCGGCCAGTCCTTCGTGATCGACAACAAGCCCGGGGCCTCCGGCGTGATCGGCATCTCCGAACTGGAGCGCGCCGCGCCCGACGGCTATACGCTGGGCTATGCCAACAACGTCACGCTGTCGATCAACAAGAGCACCTTCCGCAAGCTGCCATACCGGCCAGATGCCTTCGCGCCGGTGGTGCTGCTGTTCAAGGTGCCCAATGTGATCGCCGTCAATCGTGATATGCCGGTCAAAACCTTTGCCGAACTGGTGGCCTACATCAAGGCCAATCCCGACAAGGTCACCTATGCCTCGCCGGGGCAGGGTACTTCCGGCCACCTGACCGGCCAGTTGCTGGCCGACAAGGCCGGCCTGGCGTGGATGCACGTGGGCTACAAGGGCAGCCCGCAGGCCGCGACCGACGTGATGGCGGGGCAAGTCAACGTGCTGATCGACAACATGCCGACCATCCTGCCGCTGATCCAGGCCGGCAAGCTCAAACCGCTGGCCGTGACCAGCCTGGCGCGCTCGCCGCTGCTGCCGGCACTGCCGACCATCGCCGAGTCGGGCGTGCCCGGCTTCGAGGGCGTGGCGTGGGGCGGGCTGGTGGCGCCGCAAGGCACGCCGGCCGAGGTGGTGGGCAAGCTCAATGGCGCCTTCAACCGCGCGCTGGCCAATCCCGCGATCAAGGAAAAATTCGCGTCGATGGGCGCGGAAATCGTCGGCGGCACCCCGCAGGCACTGTCCGGCTACGCCGTGCTCGAGACCGGCAAGTGGGCCGCGGTAGTGCGCCAGGCCGGCATCACGCCGCAATAAGCAAAGGAATGACGATGGCAGTGCCGCAATTTGCGCCCGGACACGCCGACCTGGTGTTCCGCAACGCCACCGTGGTCGACGGCACCGGCGCGCCGCGGCGGGTGGCCGATGTCGCGGTGACGGGTGACCGCATCGTGGCCATCGGCGACTGCGGCGCGGTGCGCGCCGCGCGCCGCGTCGATGCCGCCGGCCGCGTGCTGGCGCCGGGCTTTATCGATGCCCACACGCATGATGACGGCTACCTGCTGGTGCATCGGGACATGACGCCCAAGGTCTCGCAGGGCATCACCACGGTGGTCACCGGAAACTGCGGTATCAGCCTGGCGCCCCTGGTGAACAGTACGCCGCCGCAGCCGCTGGACCTGCTCGGCCCGGCCGGGCTGTTCCGCTTCGATACCTTCGCGCAGTGGCTTGACGCTTTGCGCGCCACGCCGGCCAACGTCAACGTGGTGCCGTTGCTGGGCCACTCCACGCTGCGCGTGCGTGCCATGTCGCAGCTGGACCGCGCCGCCACCGAGGCCGAGATCGCCGCCATGCGCGAGGAAGTCGGGCTGGCGATGGCAGCAGGTGCGTTCGGCGTGTCGACCGGCACCTTCTACCCGCCAGCGGCCGCAGCGACCGAGGCCGAGATCATTGCCGTCTGCGAGCCGGTGCGCGTGCATCGCGGCCTGTATTCCACGCATCTGCGCGACGAAACCGACCAGATCGTGCCATCGATCGAAGAGGCGCTGCGCATCGGCCGCGCGCTGGGTTGCCCGGTGGTGTTCTCGCACCACAAGGTGGCTGGCAAGCGCAACCACGGGCGCTCGCTCGAAACGCTGCGCCTGCTTGCCGACGCCGCGCGGCTGCAGCCGCTGTGTCTGGACTGCCATCCGTATCCGGCCACCTCGACCATGCTGCGGCTGGACCGCGTGCGCCAGTCCACTCGCACCATGATCACCTGGTCAACCGGCTATCCGGCTGCGGGCGGGCGCGACTTCCACGAACTGATGCAAGAGCTTGGCCTGGACGAAGAGGCGCTGCTGGAAAGGCTGCGTCCCGCCGCGGCGATCTACTTCATCATGGACGAGCGCGACGTGGAACGGATCGCGCAGTTTCCGCTGACGGTGTTCGGCTCGGACGGCCTGCCCTTCGACCCGCGCCCGCACCCGCGCCAGTGGGGCACGTTCCCGCGCATCCTCGCGCGCATGGTGCGCGAAGACCAGCTGATGACGCTGGAGACGGCGATCCACAAGATGTCAGGGCTGGCCGCGCAGCAGTACGGCCTGCAGGATCGGGGCCAGATCGTGCCGGGCGCCTTTGCTGACCTGGTCCTGTTCGATGCCGACCACGTGCGGGACCGCGCCACCTTCGAAGATCCGCTGCAGATCAGCACCGGCATCCATGGCGTCTGGGTCAATGGCGCGCAGGTCTGGGAGCAGGACGCACCAGCCGACAGCAACGGGCGCGCGCGTCCCGCATTCACCGGCCGTGTGCTGCAGCGCCGGCCCGCACAACCATCATCCTCTGCGCGCCACTGAGCGCGGCAAGGCACCGCCACCTCAACACCACCATGACCCACGTATTCCATCGCAATCCGCGCCAGACACTGCCCGTCGCCGTTGCCGGGCAGGGCATCGAACTGATCGACAGCGAAGGCAAGCGCTACCTCGATGCTTCCGGCGGCGCTGCCGTGTCGTGTCTGGGTCACGCCCACCCGCGCGTAATCGAGGCGATCAAGTCGCAGCTCGACACCATCGCCTACGCGCATACCTCGTTCTTCACCACCGAGGTGTCGGAAACGCTGGCCGAAACGCTGGCGCAAGCCGCGCCCGGAGATCTCGACCATGTGTATTTCGTTTCGGGCGGCTCCGAGGCCGTGGAATCGGCGCTGAAGCTCGCGCGCCAGTATTTCGTCGAAGTGGGCCAGCCGAGCCGCCGCCATTTCATCGCGCGCCGCCAGAGCTACCACGGCAACACGCTTGGCGCGCTGGCGATCGGCGGCAATGCATGGCGGCGCGAACCGTTCCTGCCGCTGCTGGTGCCGGCGCACCACGTGTCGCCGTGCTACGCCTATCGCGACCAGCAGGCTGGCGAGACCGACGCGCAGTACGCACAGCGTCTCGCCGACGAACTCGAAGCGAAGATTCTGGAACTGGGACCGGATACCGTCGCCGCTTTCGTCGCCGAGACGGTGGTCGGCGCCACTGCCGGCGCAGTGCCGCCCGTGGGCGATTACCTGAAGCGCATCCGCGCCGTGTGCGACAAGTACGGCGTGCTGCTGATCCTGGACGAAGTGATGTCCGGCATGGGCCGCACCGGCTACCTGTTCGCGTGCGAAGAGGATGGCGTGGTGCCGGATATCGTCACCATTGCCAAGGGCCTCGGGGCCGGCTACCAGCCCATCGGGGCGATGCTGTCCACGCGCCGCATCTATGACGCCATCGTCGGCGGCAGCGGCTTCTTCCAGCACGGCCATACCTACATCGGCCATGCCACCGCATGCGCGGCGGCGCTCGCGGTGCAGCGCACGATTGCCGAAGACAGGCTGCTGGCCAATGTGCTGGCCCGCGGCGCACAACTGCGCGCGCGGCTGCGCGAGGCGCTGGGCGGGCATCCCAACCTGGGCGACGTGCGCGGGCGCGGGATGTTCGTCGGCGTGGAGTTTGTCGCGGACCGCGACAGCAAGGCGACGCTGGATCCCGCGCTGAAGACGCACGCGCGGCTGAAGTCGGCGGCGATGCAGAACGGGTTGCTGGTCTATCCGATGGGCGGCACCGTGGACGGCGTGCGCGGCGACCATGTGTTGTTTGCGCCGCCGTTCATCTGCACCGAACGGGATATCGACAATATCGTGGAGCGCTTTGCCAAGGCTGTGCAGGCGGTGCTGCCGGTTGGGGTGGCTGCGGCGGTGTAAGGCAGTAACGCGGCGAAGGCCGCTTGGGAAAGCCGGGGACGGATCCCATTCCGTCGGCTTGCTCCTCTCTCCCATAAATGGGAGAGAGGAGACCACATTCGCAGTGCTGTCGGCCCGGAATACTCGGCTCAATCCCCGCTCAAGCCTCCAGCTTGAACTCCCCCACCACCTGCTGCAGCTCCGTAGCCTGCCCCGCCAGCGCACTCGAAGCACTGGCAGCCTGCTCCACCAGCGCGGCGTTCTGCTGCGTCACGCTGTCCATCTGCGCGACCGCTTCATTCACTTGCGCGATCCCCGCGCTCTGCTGTTCCGACGCCACGGTGATCTCGCCCAGCAGCGCCGTCACGCGGCCGACCGACTGCACGATTTCATGCATGGTCTCGCCGGCCTGGCCCACCAGCGCCGAGCCGCTGTCCACCTGTTGCACCGAGGCATCGATCAGCTGCTTGATCTCCTTGGCCGCCGCGGCGCTGCGTTGCGCCAGCGTGCGCACTTCGCCAGCGACCACGGCGAAGCCCCGGCCCTGCTCGCCGGCGCGCGCGGCTTCGACCGCGGCGTTCAGCGCGAGGATGTTGGTCTGGAAGGCAATGCCTTCGATCACTTCGATGATGTCGGTGACCTTGCGCGAGCTGGCGCTGATCGCCGACATGGTCTGGACCACGTTGCCGACCACCTCGCCGCCGCGCTCCGCGATGCCGGACGCGGCTTCCGCGAGGCCGTTGGCCGCGCGCGCGCGTTCGGTGTTCTGGCGCACCATCGCGGTCAGTTCGCCCATGCTGGCAGCGGTCTGCTGCAGCGAGGCGGCCTGTTCCTCGGTGCGCTGCGACAGGTCGGTATTGCCGGCGGCGATCTGGTGCGAGGCCGCGCCGATCGAATCGGTGGCGGCCTTGATGCGCGTCACCAGGTCGGTGAGCATGTCTTCCATTTCGCCCAGCCCGCCCAGCAGCCGGCCGAATTCGCCGCCGCGCTCGGTCTCGAAGTCCTGGCTCAGGTCGCCGGCGGCCACTGTTTCGGCGATATAGACCGCTTCGGCCAGTGGCGCCTCGATGCCGCGCGCCAGCGCCCAGGTGGCCGCCACCGCCACCACCAACCCAGCCACGCCAAGCGCCACCAGCAGGGTGCGCGCGTTGCCGTCGCCGGCTCCCTGCATGCGCGGCAGTGCGATTGCGATGCCGACCGCCGCCAGTGCCCACATGGCGCCAAACGCCGCGCCAAGCCTTATCCGTATCCCCAGGTTCTGCATGTCTCCTCCGTTTCCCAGCTTTCCAAGTCGGCTGTTATGGCGCCTCGCCGGTGCCGGCTTGCCGGCCCGCACGCTTGACGCCTCAACCTACTGTTATCGACGCGGGAAGGCGGGGCTTGAGGGAAATTTTCACGTAATCATTTGCAGGCTGACGCCAACTACGCGCAGGGCGGTGCACCTCAGCCTTCGCGGTAGCAGAACGTCTCGAACCATGACGCCAGCGCCTCGCGCGCCGGCCCACTCAACGATGCGCCAGGCACTGCGGCGGTTCCCGTCCGGCAGGCCTGCACGGCATAGTGGCGCACGCCTTGCTCGGCAAGCGAGCGTGCCAGCGCCAGCAAGCGCGGCTCGCTGAGGCAGGAAGGATCCCAGGTAGTCCGGCATTCGAACGGAACGCCGGCGCCGAGCAGTTGCGCCAGGCTGGCCTGCACCCGCGCCAGGCCGCCGGGCCGTCCGACCAGCGCATCGTGACCGGCCGCGTCCGCCTTGATATCCAGCCCGACCCAGTCCAGCTGTGGCAACAGCGCGGCGAGCCGTTGCGGATAGATGCCGGCGGTATGCAAGCCCACCCTGAAACCGAGCGCGCGCACCGCCGCGGCCAGCCCCGGCAGGCGCGCTTCGCTGAGCGGCTCGCCCCCGGAAAACACCACGCCGTCGAGCAGCCCGGCGCGGGTCTTCAGCCAGTCCAGCACCGCTGGCCAGGCGTAGGCCGCATGGCGCCGCTGCAGGTGGGCATTGTGGCAATAGCCGCAGCGCCACGGGCAGCCGGCAATAAACAGCACCGCCGCCAGCTGTCCGGGCCAGTCCACGCTGGAGAACGGCACCAGGCCGGCGAGCGCCGGCCCGCCCTGCAATGAGGCGGCGGCCGCTGGCGCGGGCACCGGCATGGCCGTGAGGCAGGGGCCGTCAGCCACAGGCGCTTTCAGTGAAGAAACGCCGCTCATTGAATTCCCCTTGCTTGCCGGTGTTGAAGGACGTCACGGGCCGGTGGTAGCCCATCACCCGGGTCCAGACCTCGCAGCGGGTACGCAGGGTGGGATCGAGGGCCGGCGTGGCTGGCTGGCGCGATTCGGTATTCATGAGAGCTCCTCTTCAGGTTGGGTTTGCGGCGCGCTGGCCGCGGCTGGGGTGCGTGCCAGCAACTCGGCATCGCACCGGGGACAGAACTCGTGGCGCCCGCTCAGGTAGCCGTGCTTCGGGCAGATCGAGAAGGTGGGCGTGATCGTCAGATACGGCACGCGGAAGCGCGTCAGCGCGCGCCGGACCAGCGCCTTGCAGGCTTGTGCGCTGGACAGGGCTTCGTTCATGTACAGGTGCAGCACGGTGCCGCCGGTGTACTTGCCTTGCAGCGCTTCCTGCATCGACAGCGCGGTGAACGGATCGTCGGTATAGCCGGCCGGGAGCTGGCTGGAGTTGGTGTAGTAGGGCTGCTCGGCCGTGCCCGCCTGCAGGATGTCGGGCCAGCGCTTGCGGTCTTCGCGCGCGAAGCGGTAGGTAGTGCCTTCGGCCGGCGTTGCCTCCAGGTTATAGAGGTGGCCCGTCGCTTCCTGGAACTCGCCGATGCGCGCACGCACATGGTCGAGCAGCCGCAATGCCATGGCATGCCCGCCAGGCGTCGTGACGTCGTCGGCGTCGCCGGAGAAATTCCGGATCATCTCGTTGATGCCGTTGACGCCGAGCGTGCTGAAGTGGTTGCGCAGCGTGCCGAGGTAGCGGCGCGTATAGGGATACAGCCCCGCGTCCATGTAATGCTGCACCACGCGGCGCTTGTCTTCGAGCACATCGCGGCCCAGCGCCAGCAGGCGGTCCAGTGCCGCCATCAGCCCCGCCTCGTCGCCCCGGTGCAGGTAGCCCAGGCGCGCGCAGTTGACCGTGACCACGCCGACCGAGCCGGTCTGCTCGGCCGAGCCGAACAGGCCGTTGCCGCGCTTGAGCAGTTCGCGCAGGTCCAGCTGCAGGCGGCAGCACATGGAGCGGACCATGTGCGGTTCCAGGTCGGAATTGATGAAATTCTGGAAGTAGGGCAGCCCGTAGCGCGCCGTCATCTCGAACAGCGGCTCGGCGTTGGCATGGTCCCAGTCGAAGTCCGGCGTGATGTTGTAGGTAGGGATCGGGAAGGTGAAGGCGCGCCCGCGCGCATCACCCTGCATCATCACCTCGATGTAGGCGCGGTTGATCATGTCCATCTCCGGCTGGAGGTCGCCGTAGGTGAACGGCATTTCCTCGCCGGCGATATACGGCACCTGGCCGGCCAGGTCTTGCGGGCAGGTCCAGTCGAAGGTGAGGTTGGTGAACGGCGTCTGCGTGCCCCAGCGGCTCGGCACGTTCAGGTTGAACACCAGCTCCTGCATCGACTGGCGCACCGCGCGGTAGTCCATGCGGTCGTGCCGCACGAACGGCGCCATGTAGGTATCGAAACTGGAAAATGCCTGCGCGCCGGCCCACTCGTTCTGCAGCGTGCCGAGAAAGTTGACGATCTGGCCCACGGCAGCCGACATATGCCTGGGCGGGTTGGCCTCGACTTTGCCCGGCACGCCGTTGAAGCCTTCCGCCAGCAACTGGCGCAGCGACCAGCCGGCGCAGTAGCCGGACAGCATGTCGAGGTCATGGATATGCAGGTCGCCGTCGCGATGCGCCTGCCCGGCTTCCGGGCTGAAGATATGCGACAGCCAGTAGTTGGCCGTGACCTTGCCGGCGACGTTGAGGATCAGTCCGCCCAGGCTGTAGCCCTGGTTGGCGTTGGCCCGCACGCGCCAGTCGCGCTGGGCCAGGTATTCCTCCATGGCGCTGGCCACGTCGACCTGGCCGCCGTGCTGCGCCGGCGATGGCGTGCCGGCTTGCTGTGCGTCGCGCATGCTTTCCCCTTTATGTAGTGTATGTTGCGCAGATTAGCACTACATATAGTGGTCGTGCGTTGCCGAAGTCAGGTGTTCAGCACCCGGGTTGATGGTTGTCAACCGGCGTGGCTGGCGCCTGGCCGGCGAGGGCCGTGTTTGCGCGGACGCAAAGCCATATTGATGGGCGGGGCATTCCCGCTGCGTCGCAACGCACGTCCGCCAAAACGCAAACCGGCCCCGAAGGGCCGGCAGGGCAGGGCACGCGTAAGGCGTGGCGAAAGATCAGGCGGCTTGCTTCAGTGCTGCCAGCGCGCGCTGGCCAGCCACCAGTTGCTGCGCCACCTCGGCCACGCGCGCCCCCAGGTGCTCGGCGGTGCGCAGGTCGGCCGGCGGCGGCGCCACCTCGGCGCTGACATCGGCGTCGGACTGCGCGGCGGCGCCCAGGAAGAAGCCGTGGCGGTTCAGCGAGTCTTCGGTCGACTTGGAGTTGTTGTGACCCGGAGGCAGGCCCAGGTTGACCCAGTGCATGCCGTGCTGCGCGGCGAAGATGGCCATCTGCTGCAGCGTTGCCAGCTTGTCGCCCGAACGCGAAGCGGCGTTGGTGAAGCCGGCCGCGACCTTGTTGGCCCACTTGCCGCCCTTGGCGAAGACATTGCGCGAGGTGGCGTCCATGAAGCCCTTGAACTGCGCCGAGGCGCTGCCCATGTAGGTCGGTGCGCCGAAGATGATGGCGTCGACCTGCTCCAGCGTGTCCCAGTGCTGGTCGATGTCCTCGACCGGAATCAGCAGGCTTTCAGCGCCCGCCACGCTGCCGGCGCCGCGAGCGACGGCCTGGGCCTGCCTGGCGGTGTGGCCGTAGCCGCTGTGGTAGACGATGGCGACGCGGGTGGGTTGGGTATGCATGGTGTCTAGTCCCTTGATTTTAAAAATCTGAATGACCGTTTGCTGGGTTGTGCTGTAGCGGATCTGCTGTGTGCGCTGACTTTGCATCGGCCGGTGAAGAGAGTTTAGGCAGGCTGGTGCGTACTCGAGGGGTCCTTCGTGAAACAAGTTGTTGAAATTTTCTGAATAATCGTTCGCGCCCTGTCGCACGGTAGCGGGTGTTCCCGCGGCGGCCGTCATGGAAATGTGCCCCGGGACAGGATAAAGTTGCGACACCTCCACCCGTGCACCGCGCCCCGACAACTATGAGACCAGGCGGCACGCAGCCTTTGTCGGCCAGGCATCAGCGCCGCCCCTGCCTCCGCGTGCCGGTGCCCAGGGCACTGGCGTTGGCCGCCCTGGTACTCACATGCGGCGGCGTGCGTGCCGCTGATCCGCCCGACAGCGCGGTGGCCGCCGGCACCGCCGAAACCCTCCCCGACATCGTGGTCACCGCCACCCGCAGCGAGCAGCGACGCTTCGATGCGCCGGCCGCGGTGGATAGCGTGCCGGTCGATCCGCTGCGCAGCGCCACGCCGCTGGTCAACCTGTCCGAGGTGCTGGCGGGTGTGCCGGGCGTGGCCGTGCGGGACCGGCAGAACTATTCGCAGGACCTGCAGCTGGCGGTGCGCGGCTTCGGCACGCGCTCCACGTTTGGCGTGCGCGGCGTGCGGCTCTATGTCGACGGCATCCCCGCGACCATGCCCGACGGCCAGGGCCAGGCCTCCACCGCCGACCTGGCCAACGCCGGCCGTGTCGAGGTGCTGCGCGGTCCGTTTGCGCAGATGTACGGCAATGCCTCGGGCGGCGTGGTGCAGGTGTTCACCCCCGATCCGCCCAAGGACGGCTTTACCGCGCGCGCGTCGACCGGCTTCGGCTCGGACGGCCAGTGGCAGGCCGGGGTGGCGCTGGCCGGCGGCAACGAGCGCCTGGGCGGCTCGCTCGATGCCTGGACCTACCAGACCGACGGCTACCGCGACCACTCTGCGGCGCGCCGCTACCAGCTCAATGCACGCGTGGTGGCGCAGCCGGCAAGCGGCACGCGCGTGATTGGCCAGTTCAACTACTTCAACCAGCCGCTGGCGCAGGATCCGCTTGGGCTGACACGTGCGCAGGCCGATGCCAACCCGCGCCAGGCGGTGCCGGCTGCGACTCAGTTCGACACCGGCAAGAACGTCGAGCAGGCGCAGGCGGGTGTGGTGGTGGAGCATCAGCTGAGCGACATCGACAGCCTCACCGGACGTCTCTACGGCGGGACCCGCAACCTGTACCAGCGCCTCGGGTTCAGCGGCGCCGCGCCGACGTCATCCGGCGGCATCGTCGACCTGGATCGCATCTATGGCGGCGGCGCGCTGTCGTGGAGCCGGCGCACCACCGCCAACGGCCTGCCGCTGCTGTGGACGGCCGGGGTGGAGGCCAACGGCATGCGCGACGGCCGCAACGGCTACGTCAACCAGGACGGCAGCCAGGGCGCGCTGCGGCGCGACGAGACCAATACCGCGACCGACCTGGGCGCCTTCGCGCAGGCCGACTGGACCTTCCATCCCGACTGGCAAGTGGTCGGCGGCGTGCGCGCCAGCCGCGTGCGGCTGGGCATCGACGACCAGTTCATCACCGCGGCCAGCCCCGACGACAGCGGCACCGCCACCTACAGCAACGTCAGCCCGGTGCTCGGGCTGGTGTGGCATGCGCTCGATAGCCTGAACGTCTATGCCAACCTTGGTCGCGGCTTCGAGACGCCGACGCTGACCGAGGTCGCCTACGGCCCCGGCGGGGTCGGCAGCAACCTCGGCCTGCGCGCCTCGACCAGCCGCCAGGGCGAGATCGGCATCAAGTGGCAGGCCGACGGGCAGCGCCTGGAAGCGGCGCTGTTCGATGCCGACAGCCACGACGAAGTGGTGCCGCAATCGAACAACGCGGGCCGCACCGTCTACCAGAACGTCAACGGCGTGCGCCGGCGCGGCTTCGAGCTGGGCTGGCGCGGCGGCTTCCTGGGGCAGGTCGGCACGCCGGGGCAAGGTGGCGGCAGCCGCATCGAGGCCGGCCTGGCCTATACCTGGCTCGATGCCTATTTCGGCGATGCCTTCATCAACGCGCAGGGCCAGACCGTGGCCGCGGGCAACCGGCTGCCCGGCACCGCGCGCCATAGCGTCAGCGCCGACCTGGCCTGGCGGCCGCTGGCGCCGCTCACGCTCGGCGCCGAGATGCGCGTCGACAGCCGCGTCTATGCCGACGACCTCAACACGCAAGCCGCGCCCGGCTACGCGGTCTTCAACCTGCGCGCGGGCTACGAGTTCCGCATCGGCCCGACCCGCGTCTACCTGTTCGGCCGCATCGACAACGTGGCCGACCGGCGCTATATCGGCTCGGTGATCGTCAACGAGGCCAACGGGCGTTACTTCGAGCCGGCACCGGGCCGGCGCTTCTTCATCGGGCTGCGCGCGGCCTTGTAGGCTCGGCGCGCGGCGGTGGTTGCGCCCAATTTCGTTTGATTGCCTGTTGCGCCATTGCCCTTTAAGGTGTTGGCTTTGGCCGCGTCCGCCTGCGGGCCGGCAGCGCGCCAGCCCGGAGTTTGCGTAATGACCGCGCCCTTGCCAGACGTTCCCGTCGTGCCGCCGCCGGACGACCATACCCGCCGCATCATGCTATGGGTCGTGGCGGTCGGCTTCTTCATGCAGACGCTGGACTCGACCATCGTCAACACCGCCTTGCCGTCGATGGCGCGCAGCCTGGGCGAGAGCCCGCTGCGGATGCAATCCGTGGTGATCGCCTACTCGCTGACCATGGCGGTAATCATCCCGGCCTCGGGCTGGCTTGCCGACCGCTTCGGCACGCGCACCATCTTCCAGACCGCGATCGGCCTGTTCGTGGCCGGCTCGCTGCTGTGCGCGTATGCGCCGACGCTCAACTTCCTGGTCGGCGCGCGCGTGGTGCAGGGCGTGGGCGGCGCCATGCTGCTGCCGGTCGGACGGCTCTCGGTGCTGCGCACCTTTCCGCGCGAACAGTACCTGCAGGCGCTAAGCTTCGTCGCCATCCCGGGCATGATCGGCCCGTTGATCGGCCCCACGCTGGGCGGCTGGCTGACGCAGGCGCTTTCGTGGCACTGGATCTTCCTGATCAACGTGCCCGTTGGCCTGCTCGGCGCGCTTGCCACGATCCGCTATATGCCGAACGCAAAACTGTCCGGCATCGGCCGCTTCGACATTGCTGGCTACCTGCTGCTGGCCGTCGCCATGCTGGCGCTGTCCTTCTCGCTCGACGGGCTGGCCGGCCTGGGCTTCGAGCACGCCACCGTGCTGTTGCTGCTGATCGCCAGCATGGCCGCGCTGACCGCCTATGGCCTGCATGCCAACCGCCGCAAGCAGCCGCTGTTTCCGCTGCGACTGTTCCGCATCCACAGCTTCAGCGTCGGCCTGCTGGGCAACCTGTTCGCCCGCATCGGCAATGGCTCGATGCCGTTCCTGATCCCGCTGACGCTGCAGGTCAGCCTGGGTTACTCACCGTTCGACGCCGGCCTGATGATGCTGCCCGTTACCGCCGCCGGGATGGCCTCCAAGCGGCTCGCCACGCGGCTGATCCAGCGCCACGGGTACCGCCGCGTGCTGGTCTCCAACACCTTCGTGGTCGGCCTGGTGATGGCCGCCTTCGGGCTGATCACGCCGCAACTGCCGCTATGGCTGCTGGTCCCGTTGCTGGCTGTGTTCGGCATGGTCAATTCGGTCCAGTTCACGGCGATGAATACCGTGACGCTCAAGGACCTGAGCGGCGCGGGCGCCAGCAGCGGCAACAGCATGCTGTCGATGGTGCAGATGCTGTCGATGAGCCTGGCGGTGACGTCGGCGGGGGCGCTGCTGGCCACGTTCCAGCATCGGTTTGGCGGGGACACGGCGGCGGTGTTGCCGGCGTTTCATGCCACCTTTGTCTGCATGGGGCTGATCACTTGTGCGTCGGCTTGGATTTTCATGCAGTTGGGGAGGCAAGAGGCGGCGCCGGCGTTGCCGGTCAGGCATGGGGAGAAGGAGGTGTGACAGCAGCTAGAGGGCAGACGTCGTGGGCCGGTCGCGCAAAGGGGTTTTTTGCAGGTTAGCGGCTTTCGGTCACGCATCGCGGCGCAGTCGCCGTGCACAATGCCGCACCGCACCGCACCGCACCGCACCGCACCGCACCGCACCGCACCGCACCGCACCGCACCGCACCGCACCGCACCGCCTGGCGGTGCGGATCTGTCTGCCGCGGGATGGCAGGCAGGGGCCTGGGGCCACGGCGGACCTCGCTGCACTGCACCGAAGGCCGCCGCGCCGGCGGGTGAACTTCGCGGCGCCTGGCGGCTCCTAACATCATGAGCCGGCGGCGCCCACGGCAGGCGCCATCGCCGGCACCGACGCAGGGAGGCGCCATGGAAATGTCCGGCATGACCACGCGCGTCACCGGCACAGCAAGCGGCATCGGCCGTGCGATCGCGCAGAGGCAGGCGCGGAATCATGGGAAACAATGACGACCGTCGCGCCGCGAGCGCGGGTGCCTACACGGTGCCGCGCACGGATCCGGCCACGCCCGATGGTGCCGGCGCAGTCGCTGGCGCGGTTGCCGCGCCGGCCAAGGTCCACGCGGTGGCCCATCCGCCGCTGGTCGCGCATCGCGAGTGCCCGCCGCCGCATGCATTGGCGAGCTGTCCGCAGGCCGATACGCTGTCGCCGGCCGTGCGCTACGGCGAACTGTTCGTCGATGTCCAGCACAGCGGCCTGTTCGCGGACAGCAAGACCTTTCCGGATTGCATTCCCGGCTGTGACCCCGAATGCATCGTCACGCACTATCGCGAAACACGTGTCGAGCCTGGCTTCTGCCTGGCCGACTTCGTGCAGGCGCATTTCACGCGCGCGGTGGTGCCGGACAGCCACTATGTCTCCGACCCGGCCCACACGCTGCGCGAACACATCGACGGCCTGTGGCCGGTGCTCACGCGCGAGCCGGCCGCACATCCGCCGCTGTCGTCGCTGCTGCCGTTGCCGCATCGGTATGTGGTGCCGGGCGGGCGCTTCGGCGAGCTGTACTACTGGGACTCCTACTTCACCATGGTCGGGCTGGCCGCAAGCGGGCGCGGCGACCTGCTGCTGGAAATGGCGGGCAATTTCGCCTACCTGATCGACACCTACGGGCTGGTGCCCAACGGTACGCGCAACTACTACCTGAGCCGCTCGCAGCCGCCAGTGTTTGCGCTGATGGTCGACCTGCTCGAGCGCGAGCAGGTCGCCAGAGCGCGCGACTTCCTGCCGCAGCTTCGGCGCGAATACGACTTCTGGATGGACGGCGCCCAGGCCCTGCGTCCGGGCTGCGCGCACCGGCGCGCCCTCTGCCTGCCCGACGGCGCCGTGCTCAACCGCTACTGGGACGACCGGCCTTGCCCGCGCGAGGAAGCCTTCCTGGAAGACGTCCAGACTGCCGAGCGCAGCGGCCGGCCTCATCACCTGGTGTTCCGCGACCTGCGCGCTGCCGCCGAATCGGGCTGGGATTTCAGCTCCCGCTGGCTCGACCTGCCGCTGGCGGGGCAACCGGCCGATCTCGCCACCATCCGCACCACCGCGGTCCTGCCCGTCGACCTCAACGCCTTGTTGTGGCACCTCGAAATGCGCCTTGCCGCCTTGTGCGACGAGGCCGGCGATGCCGATGCCGACCGCTTCCTTGCCGCCGCGCGCCGGCGCGAAGCCGCTATCCGGCACTACATGTGGGACGGCGCAGCCGGCATCTTCGTCGACTACGACTGGTGCCGCGGATCGCCGCGGCCGTGCCTGACAGCGGCGACGATGATGCCGCTATACCTCGGCCTTGCCCGGGCCGGGGAAGCCGGCGGCGTTGCCGGCGCAGTGGCCGCACGCCTGATGGACGCGGGAGGCCTGGCCACCACCGAACTCACCTCCGGCCAGCAGTGGGACCATCCTAACGGCTGGGCGCCACTGCAATGGCTCGCGGTGCGCGGACTGACTCGCTATGGCCATGACGGCCTGGCACTCGACATCGCGCAGCGCTGGCTTGCCACGGTCGCCGGCGTCTATGGCAAAGAATGCAAGCTGGTGGAGAAATATCACATCGAGGCCACCGGCGAACGGGCCAGGGGTGGTGGAGGCGGTGAGTATCCGTTGCAGGACGGGTTCGGGTGGACCAACGGCGTTGCCAGTGCGCTGATGGCGCTTTATGGGGACTTGCCGGCGACGTGCCGGAACGCCTGACGCTCGTGTGGATCAGCGGGGAGCGGTCGGTGGGGCCGGCCTCGATCAGGCAGACGCGCACCGCGGGGTCGGCGCTGAGGCGGTTCGCCAGCACGCAGCCAGCCGATCCGGCGCCTATGACCACATAGTCGAATTCCATTGCAGTCAGGGATAAAGAGAGGGATCAGTCGCTGCTGGCGGATTTGGCGGATGTGGCAGATGCGGTCGATGCCGCCTGCGTGCCGACGGCGGTGCGCGCGCCTGGCTCGGTCGGATGCGGCGTGCCCAGGAACAGGCGTAGCGCGAGCCGCTGTATCAGGCCGCCGTAAGGCGGATGGAACAGCCCGATCGGGAACCAGCGGCGCTCGGTGAACACCGCCTTGGCGTGCGACAGATCGCGAAAGCCCTCGGCGCCGTGGTAATTGCCGATGCCGGAGGTGCCGGTGCCGCCAAAGGGCAGGTCGTGGTTGACCACATGCCAGCCCCAGTCGTTGAGCGTGACACCGCCGGCGTGGGTGCGTTCCAGCAGCGGGCCGGTTTCGGCTTTGTCATGGCCGAAATAGTAGAGCGCCAGCGGCCGAGTGCCCCGCTGCACATAGGCGATGGCTTCATCGAAGGTGCGGTAGGTCACGACCGGCAGGATCGGCCCGAAGATTTCCTCGCGCGCCAGGCGCATCTGCGGCGTGACGCCGAGCACGACGTGCAAGGGCAGGCGCCGTCCATCCGCCGGCATCGCCGCCGCGAGGACCCGCGCGCCCAGCGCACGGGCATCGTCGAGCAGCGCACGCTGGCGTGCCAGCGCGGCGTCGTGGATGACCGCGGTGTAGTCGTTGCTGCCTGGTGGATGCATGCGGGCGGCGGCGGCCAGCACGGCGTTGGCGAAATCCGCGGCCAGTTCGTGCGGCACCAGCGCGTAGTCCGGCGCGACGCAGATCTGGCCGCCGTTCAGCGTCTTGCCGTGGGCGATGCGCGTGGCCGCCGTTCCCAGCGCCGCGCTGCGCGACACGATCGCCGGCGACTTGCCGCCAAGTTCCAGCGTCACGGGTGTCAGGTTGTCGGCGGCGGCTCGCATGACGTGGCGGCCCACCTCCGGCGAACCGGTGAAGACGATATGGTCGAACGGCAGGCCGGTGAAGGCGCGGGCGACCGTGGCATCGCCCTCGACCACGGCCACCTCGTCTTCATCGAAGGCTTCGGCCAGCAGGTCGCGCAGCGCGGCCGCGGTATGCGGCGCGTACTCGGAGGTCTTCACCATGCAGCGGTTGCCGGCGGCCAGCGCCGTCGCCAGCGGACCGAGCGCGAGGTAGACCGGGAAATTCCACGGCACCACGATGCCGACCACCCCCTTGGGCTGGTACATCACCCGCGCGCCGTTGCCGAGGAACAGCAGTTCGGTGTGCCGGCGCGACGGCTTCATCCAGCGCCGCAGGCCCCGCAGCAGGTGGTTGACATGAAGCACCGACGGCAGCACGTCGACCATCAGGGTCTCGGCATCGGCGCGCGCGCTGAAGTCACGGGCCGCGGCGGCGGCGAGCCGCTGGGCGTGGCCCCGAAGCGCCTGGCGCAGCCGCTGCAATGCGCTCCGGCGCTGGGGCAGCGACGGAAAGGGAGACGCCATGAAGGCTGTCCGCTGCCTTGTGAACAGGGCCAGCGGGCTATCGGATAGTGCTGTATTCGCCACAACGATATTTCCCTTAAATTTGTGCTGAACGGTCGGTACAATTTAGAGTTTGGGTAGGGCGATGATAGGCTGTCAAGGACAGCACGCCGCCTTTAGGGGCAAACACCGAGAGGAAAATGGCCGACGCTCAACATTTCCCAGGCTCCGCGCCGACGTAGCTATGCATTCATCAGAGGAAGGTGCCTTGGGCGCCGAACGCCAGGACGACACCGCACCGAAAACACCACCGTCGCGTGGGGCCGGATCGACCAAATACCGCCGCGGCCTCGAAACGCGGCAGCGGGTCATCGACCTGACCAAGGCCCTGATCGCCGAGCATGGCTATGGCGAAGTCACGCTGGACCAGGTCTCGGCGCACGCTGGCGTGGCCAAGAGCAGCCTGTTGTGGCATTTCGGCAGCAAGGAAATGCTGCTAGCGGAAGCCGCGATCAGCCTGTTCCAGGAGATCGAGGTGCAGTTCGACCCGGCCGACCTGCAAGGCCTGACCGTGTCGCAGCGGGTGGATGAACTGTTCGAGCGCGTGGCCGACTACTTCGCGCGCAACCCGGAAACCAAGGGGATCGTGCTGGCGCTGCTGTTTTCGGGCAATGCCCCGCAGAGCGTGCGCGAGCATATCCGCGAGGGGTGGAACGGCCATGTTCGCGTGCTGGCGGAGGCACTCGGTACGCCGGAGCGCCCGCTTCCGCCGGAAACGGCGCGTGCGCTGCTGGCGGCATTCCATGGCTGCTATTGCCACTGGTATGCCAATGGCCGGCAGGAGGACATCCGCAGCTACCTGGCGCCGGCCCGCGAAATGTTCCGCCACTGGTATTTCGGCGCGAAATAAAGGCTGGCGGCCTGCGAAGCCTGTTCCTATAATCGTTGATACCACAACGATTGATCGAGCAATAACATGACGTCCCAGCCACACAGCGGTGAGCCCGCCGGTCAGGTCCTGCCGTTCCGCAAATCCTTGCTGGCCATGCTGGGCGTGTCTTTCGTGGTGATGCTGGTGGCGCTGGACCAGACCGTGGTCGGTACCGCGCTGCCGACCGTCGTGGCGGAACTGCAAGGCTTCGAGTACTACGCCTGGGTGGTCACTGCGTACCTGCTGACGTCCGTCATCACCGTGCCGATCTTCGGCCGGCTGGGCGACTATTACGGACGCAAGCCTTTCGTGCTGGCGTCGATCGTGGTATTCACCGTCGCGTCGACGCTGTGCGGGCTCGCGCCCAGCATGCCGTTCCTGGTGCTGGCGCGGGCACTGCAGGGGATCGGTGGCGGCATGCTGGTGGGCACGGCCTTCGCCTGCATTGCCGACCTGTTTCCCGATTCGCATGTGCGGCTGCGCTGGCAGGTGATGCTGAGCGCGGCATTCGGCATCGCCAATGCCATCGGACCTTCGCTGGGGGGCGTGCTGACCGAGTGGTATGGCTGGCGCGCGGTCTTCTATGTCAACCTGCCGGTCGGCGTGCTGGGCTTGTGGTTTGCCTGGCGCTACCTGCCGCACCTGCGCCAGCAGGCGCACAGCGGGCCGGTGCGCGTGGACTGGCTCGGGGCCTTGCTGATCGCGGTCGGGCTGGGTGCCATGCAGATGAGTGTCGAATTGCTGCCCGGGCGCGGCTTCGATGCCTATACCGCGGGCCTGCTGGTGCTGTCAGCCCTCGCGATGGTGGCGTTGTGGCACTGGGAGCAGCGCTGCGCCAACCCGATCCTGCCGGTGGAGATGTTCCGCAACCCGGGCCTGGCGCCACTGTTCCAGCTGTCCGTGTTCGCCGGCGTCACGATGTTCGCCCTGCTGCTGTATGCGCCGTTGCTGTTCCAGGGCGGCTTTGGCCTGTCGCCGAAGGAAGCGGGGTTGCTGATCACGCCGCTGGTGGTCTGCATCACGGTCGGCAGCATCGTCAACGGCCGCGTCATCACCCGCATCCGCCGGCCCAACGCGATGCTGTATGCCGGCTTTGGCATGCTGGCACTGGCAACGCTTGCCCTGTCACAGGCCACGCGCGCCATGCCGCATGGGATGCTGCTCGCCATCATGCTGGTGGGGGGCTTCGGGCTGGGATTCATCATGCCTAACCTGACGGTGTTTGCGCAGCAGACCGCGGGGCGCGAGCACCTTGGCATTGCCACGGCGATGCTGCAATCGTTGCGCATGGTGGGCGGCATGGTCGGTACGGCGATCGTCGGCACACTGGTCACGCGCAGCTATACCGGCGGCGTCGACCACGCCATGGCTGCCGCCGGCGCCAGCCAATGGGCGGCGCGCATGGGCGATCCGCAGGTGCTGATCGACAAGGCCTCGCAACTGGCACTGCTCGGCGAACTGGGCCAGGCCGGGCACAATGGCGCCTTGCTGCTGGAGCAGGCGCGCATGTCGCTGGTCAGCGCGATCCACTTGGGCCTGCTGGCCGCCGGGATCGCCGCTGCGGTAGGCGTCTGGTGCGCGCACCGGGTGCCGCCGGTCAGGCTGGTGCGTACCGCGGAGCCCGCGATGGCGGTGGAGTGAGCGCAGCCGGATGCGGCGCTTGCGCCTGTGATGGCGCCTGTGTATCCCTGAGGAGAACGGATGGAACTGGAGCGACAAAGCGTGGCCGTACTGCAGCAGTTCGGACGCACCTACCGCGCGTATGCGGCTGCATTCGAGCAGTGCATCGGCCTGCCGCTGGCGCGCTGGCGGATCCTGCATGTGCTTTACCTGCAGGAGGATGCCATCGCGCAGCGGGCGTTGGCCGACCGCGTCGGCATGGATCCGGGGGCGCTGACGCGCCAGCTCAAGGCCATGCAGGAACTGGGCTGGGTAGAGCGAACCACGTCGGAGCGCGACAACCGCGTGACCCATGTCACGCTGTCACAGGCGGGGCAGCAGTTGGTGGCGCGCGTGATGCCGCTGCGCTCTGCCTTCCTGCAGGACGTGCTGACCGAGGTCTCGGCCACGACCATGCAAGACCTGTCGCGCGGGCTGGCGCAGCTGGAGACGGGCATCGCGCATGCGCTGGCGCGGCTGGAGCAGCCCGACGCCGTGGCCTGAGTGCGGGCCGTGCCGGCAACGGCCATTCAGCAGCCGGACAGCAGCATACCGTTGAGGGCCGCGAATTCGAACAGTTCGCGGTCGTTGGTGACGCCCAGCTTGTGCATGGCGCAGTTCTTCTGGCGGCTGATGGTCTTGACGCTGCGGCACAGCAGGATCGCTATCTCGCTGACGGAGCGCCCGGCCAGGTACATCCGCAGCACTTCCATTTCACGCGCCGACAGCCGCTCGGCGCCGCCACGGCTTGCCGCGGGGTTGCCGGGATCAGCCTGGGACAGGATCTCCATGGCGGATTTGCCGATGTAGTGGAAGCCGCGCTGGATGCGGCTGATCATGGTGACCAGCTCCGACAGCGGGGCGTCTTTCAGCAGCAGGCCATGCACCTGCGTGTCCAGGATGGAGCGCAGCACCAGCGGGTTGGTGATCATGGTCAGCACGGTCACGGCTAGCGAAGGATGGCGCCGGCGCAGGGCGGCCAGCATGCGCAGCCCGTCACCGCTGCCCTCCTGCTGCGAGGGCATGTGGTAGTCGGTGACGACGACATCGGGCCGCAGGGTCGCGACGCTGTTCAGCAGTGCCGTTGCGTTGGTCACTGTGCCGCAGATTTCCCATCCGGTCTGGGTGTGCAGGCGGTCGGCAACGGCCGCGCTGACCACCGGATGGTCGTCCGCAAGCAGGATCCTCAATGCCATCGGGTCTCCTCGGTCCTGGTTCGTGCTGTGCGTCATGCCGCGCCTCGCTCAAGAAAACGCCGCACGTCGGCCGACGTGCGGCGAAATGGCGACGCCAGACAAGTTGACGCCAGACAGCTGCATGCATCGCCGCGGGACGGGCCAAACGGGAGACGGCCGGCGCGCTGCGATGCATGCGCAGGATACTTGCTGTGCCCTGGCACGAAAGTAGGAGAATTCGCAAAGCGCAGCCGGCCGTGACGCCCCATGAAAAAGGCGCTGGCCCCTGCGGGTGGCCAGCGCCTGGTCGCGCATCGAGTGCGTATAAATATCGGCTACTGGGCTGCGGACACCTTTGTGCAAATCACGCGAGCGCGGCCGCCTGCGCCGAGCCGGCCGGCCGCCCGCTGCGGCGGCCGTCGATGGCCTTGAGCGGATCGCGCAGCACCGCGCTGCCAGCTTCCATGATGTCGCGCAGCACCGCTTTGTCGTGGCTGCGCTCCGGTCCCCAGAAATGCAGCGCGGCCCATTCGGGAAAACTGCTCGGCGGTGCCAGCAGCCGCGTCTTGCGCTCGCGCGTGACCAGCGGCACGTTGAAGTCCAGCACCGGGCAGATGCCGCCGGCGGCATGCAGCAGCGTGATCTGCGTATGCCAGGAGGGCACCACGGTCTCGCGGTGCCCGGGCGTGCCGGCCTGCCGGCTCAGAAAGGCGCGCAACGGGCTGCCGGCTTCGCAATCTTCCTGCAGCAGGATCCAGTCCGTTTCGCCTTCGTCGTGGCTGCCTTCGCGGGCGGCGCTGACAAGGCGGCGCGGCGTGGCCATGATGTTCTGCTGCTGCACGCGTTCGGGGTCGTGCCCGCCATCGACGACAAACGCACAATCCAGTTCGCCGCTATCGAGATGGCGGGCAAGCGTGGCATCCGCGATCACGGGGCGCGTGATGAAACTGTCCTGCGGGAACTGCTCGCACAGCGCGGTCAGGATTTCCGTGATGACCGGATCGCCGATCGACGACGAGAAGCCGATGGAAATCCGCCTGCCCGCCGCGCGGCGCTGGCTCACGCCCGCTTCGCCCGGGCGCACCAGCTGGTTCCACTTGGCCAGGATCTGGCGTGCGGTCTGCTCCAGGCGCAAGGCGTGGGGCGTCGGTTCGAGCATGCCATTGCGCTTGACGAACAACGGATCGCCCGTGATTTCGCGCAAGCGCGTCAGGCTATAAGCAACAGTGGGAACGCGTCCCTGGGTACAGGCGGCGACCGCGTTGAGGTCGCGATACTCCATCACCAGGATGAAGACATGCAATAGCTTGGTGCTGACGTGACGCATTCTGGCCTCTCCCGATCCACGATTCATTTTCTGCTTTTTTTGTTTGTCCGATGCGTACAGCGCCGCGCCATGGCGCGCGCGGCAAAAGCATGAAACGTGCTTATCCGACCGGGCGGCGATCCGCCCCCCATACTGCAAAGCCAGTTAGGAAAATGACGCCTGTCACACTCGGCGCGGCAGACTGGATCGGCCCACGCCCTCCGGGCAGGATACTTTGGATGATCATGCACGACTCCTAATTTCCGACTTGCGTCGACAATTTGGCGCGGTGACTCCTTGATCCTTCAGGCCTGATGATTACCGGCAACGTGGGGGCCGCGCACCGGTTCTGTTCACGGTGGCTGCGGGCTGCCGGGCCGCTTCCTGCTCGCGCCGCGTGGCGCATTGCGAAAGCGTGCGAAATTTAGTTGTGCCGAGGAATCTTAATACATGGTCTGCAAAAGTCCTAGAAACTTGATTTGATCACAGACTTCTAATTTTGCTGTCATCGCTCTCATCGGTGCGCTGTACATGGGAGTAAGCGCCTGCCGGCGCAAGGCGGCGCGCGGTCTGCCATGGCTTTCCATGCCATTGTCACAGTGCCTAAACAAAGTGGACTCCAAATTGGCCTAACAAAATATGGCAGTGACAGCGTCCTTGCCGGCACGGCTGACAGCCTGTGCGGTTACGGCGCGGGTCCGCGGATTTTCTGGAAGACGAGGTGCCGGAAATTCCCGCGCGCCTGTGGTCCAGTGGCTTGAGCTGGCCATTGCGGCGACGCTGCAAGCCGCATCCACCCAGATAATTTTCTTAACTCGCCTTGCGAAGACACTGAATTCCTTTTGGCGCGGCCGTGGGCTAACGTACGCCCAGAGTCGGCACGGTTGTTGACGGCGCGGCCGGCGTTGCCTGCGCCAGCGCCGGCCCCGTTGTGGAGCGGAGAGATTCGTGAACAGACGGTATTCGGAAGAGCAGATCCGCAGCTACCTGGCCGAGGCGGCCAGCGGCGTGCCGGTGCGCGAGCTGTGCGCGCGCTATGGCTTCAGCGATGCTTCGTTCTATGGCTGGCGCGCGCGCTACGGAGACCAGAGCCAGAACGACGCCCGCGACGGGCGCAAGCTGCGCGAGCTGCAAGAGGAGAATGCGCGGCTCAAGAGTATGCTTGCGGATGCACTGCTCAAGCTCGAGCTGCTGCGCAACCGTACCGGCCGCCGCCAGGGCAGCGGCAAGGATCGCTGAAGGCGCGGCCGGTTTCCGCAACGCACGCCGCGCACCATGGCTGCCGCCATGCGCCGCGCAGGCCCCTGGAGTACTGGTTTTGAAGAAGTTCGTTTGCAAGTGCGGCCTGCTGACGGCCGCCATGGTGGCAATGTTCCCGCACGCCACCTCGTGGGCAGCGAGCCAGGCCGCAGCCGCAGCCGCAGCCGGCGGTACGCCGATGGTGGCGCCACCGCCGCCGCGGATGCTGGATGAAGCCACCGCCGTGGTCGAAGGCCCCGGTGGCACGTTGTCCGCATCGCAGCGTCAGCACTGCCAGGCTTTGCTGGGCCAGATCAATGCGCTGCCGAAGGGTCCCCAATGGTCCGAAGGCAAGTCGTCGGTTACCACAGCAGACGGGCGTACCTATCCGACGCTGGAGCGCCAGCCGGATCGCAAGCGCCTGGAAGAGGCGTATCGGCAGGAGTGCGCGCAGCAAAGCCGCTGAGCGACGCGCTTGCCGCGGGGCGGCCGCATACGGCTACATGCGCCCGTGGTGCATGCCTTCCACCGCTCCCCCGGCTGGTAGCGGGTCGCCGGCCCTAAGAGGCCGATCCCCGGCACATTGTCATCCCGGGCGCGAATTCCGCGCCCGGATCGCCCGCGCGCGCGGGCCGGTGCGTACAGGTTTCAAGGTCGGCATAGATCGAGGCAAGCCCTGCGGGGTCGATGATGCGCAGCCGCCGTTGGCGTACCGCGATCAGCCCGACCGACGCAAAGCGCGACAGAAGCCGCGATACCGTTTCCAGCGTCAGGCCAAGCAGGCTGGCGATATCGGTGCGCGACATCGCCAGCGTCAGCGTGCCGTCCTGCCGGCCATGGCGTCGTGCCTGCTCGCCGGCCAGGTCCAGCAGCAGCATGGCCAACCGCTGCGGCGCCTTCATCGAGCCAATGGCAACCAGCAGCACACGCTCGCGCTGCGCATTGCGGCGCATGACTTCGAGGGCGGCTTCGCGGAAGGCCGGCACCGCCATCAGCTCGCGCAGAGATTCGACCGGAACCACGCACACCACCGAGTCCTGCAGTGCGACCGCGGCGGTGCCATGCTGCGGCGCTTCATGCGGTTCCAGACCCAGCACGTCGCCGGGCAAGGAGAAGCCCGTGACCTGGCGCCAGCCTAGCGGCGATTCGTAGACCTGCTTGGCGCTGCCCGCGCGCAGCGGATAGACCGTGAGGGCCGGGCGCCCCTGGTGGAACACAAAGTCGCCGGCGCGCACCGCCTGGCGCTCCGGATGCAAGCGAAAAACAGCGTCGGCGCGCGTGCCACCTGTCTCGGCAACGCCACAGATGGCATGGAACAGGCAAAGCGAACAGGCGGGGGCGCCGTGATCCGGCATGGCAGTTCGAGGCGAAAGGAATGGACGAGCCAGTATAAGACGCCGCTATCGCCGGCCAACTTGCTGCGTTCTGCATTCTTTCGTATCTGGTGTTCAATATTTTCGCCATGCCAGGGCAAAACCGGACACAAAAAGACGAGTGGCGGGTGTGATATGCTGCAACGCACAACAAAGGCAAAGGGGGAGATTCCGTCATATGAGCAGGAGTCCTCATGACCAAGAGCCTAGCCGCTGACTGGCACGCACAACTCCGGCGCCTGAGCCGGGTGCAGGCCCGAACTGAAACGCGGGTGAAGTCCTGGCTGGAACGCTTCGACTCACTGAATCCGCTGACACCGTCACGTCCGCAGGATGTGCCGTCCCGGCCGCCCCGTCCGGCCGTTGTGCCCGCGACGCCGCCCACGACGCCGCCCAGGTCGCCCAGGTCGGCCATTACGCCGGACGAACTGCCCGGCACATGGCAGGCACACCGGCTGCGCCTGGCGGCGCTGCCCGGCGAGCTGGTGCCGCAGCTGTCCTATCAGCTCTATATCCCGTCCAAGCGCCATCGCGGCCCCCTGCCGGTGGTGGTGCTGCTACATGGTTGTCGGCAGACGCCCGACGCCATCAGCGCCGGCACGCGCATGAATGCGCTGGCCGAACAGGAAGGCTTTATCGTCGCTTACCCGCAACAGCCGCTGCGGCGACAGGTCCAGCGCTGCTGGCAGTGGTTCGACCTGAGCGCCGCCGAAGGCGGGCGCGAGGCGCATGCCGTGTCGGCGCTGCTTGATGCGCTGGCCGCGCGCCAGGACGTGCGCGAGCGAGAGATCTACATCGCCGGCATGTCCGCCGGCGCGGCCATGGCCGCGGTGGTGGCGCTGCGCTACCCTGGCAAGGTGGCGGCGGTGGCCATGCATTCGGGTGTCGTGATTGGCGCTGCCAATACGCCGCGCTCCGGCCTGTACGCCATGCGGCACGGCGCCACGGCCGAGCCGGCGTGGCTGCTCGACGCCGCCGGTGTCACGCCAGGCGGCCCCGCGATGCCGGCGCTGGTGATCCACGGGCTCGCCGACGATGCGGTGCACCCGGTCAATGGCAGGCTGCTGGCGCGCCAGTTCCTCGCTTACAACGGCCTGGAGGACCGGCTTGCCGCGACGCCGGATCCGGCGCCTGCCGAAGAACCGGGCCGCTGCCGCGAATACCGCTTCGGCCGCTGGAGCCGCGACCTGGTCGCGCTGGTTGAGGTGGAAGGGCTGGACCACGCCTGGAGCGGCGGCGATGCCAGTTACGGCTTCCACAGCGACATCGGTCCCGATGCCAGCGCGATGATGTGGGATTTCCTGCGGCAGCACCGGCGCTGAGCCGTGACCGCGTGCATGAAATAAGGGGAGGGCAACTGCCCTCCCTTCCTTTGCGTATCGGGCGAGCGCTCCAGGGGACTTGGCCAGACGACACAACGCGGGCGAGGCAGGCACGGTGCGGCGGATTAATCCGCAGCCTTGCGACGAAACGCTTCACAAAGGCCGCAAAGACAACAGCTCGGCAATTTTGGGTTGACTGCGCAATTCCGATGTCTTTGCTTTGTCCGAAACCGTTGCCATAATGTCGACGAAAAAGTGAAATCCGGGGCACAAACAAGCGTGCAGCGCCGGAGTGCGGGGTCAGATCTTCTGGGACGACATGGAATTCAAGCAATCCATTCAGGCAGTGGCCGCTACGCCGCGCGGCCGGCTGGTGACCCGCATTGCCGGCGGCGTGGTTGCCGCGCTTGCGGTGTTTGGGCTGGCGGGCTATTTTGGCGGACCGCCGCTGCTCAAATACCTGATCGAAAAGAACGCGATCGAAGCGCTCGGGCGCAAGGTCACGCTGGGCAAGGCGCACGTGCGGCCGTTCGAGCTGGCCGCCACGCTGTCTGACCTGACGATCTACGAGCGCGACGGCAAGACGCCCGCATTGACGCTGGGCGAAGCCGAGGCCAATACTTCGCTGGCATCGCTGTGGCACCTGGCCCCGGTGGTGGACAACCTGCATGTCGACCGCCTTGCCGTGCGCGTGGCGCGCGGTGCCGACGGCCGCATGAGCTTTGCCGATGTCCAGGAAAAGTTCGCGGCACTGCCGCCCAAGCCGGCCGATGCCGAGCCGGCGCGCTTCTCGGTCAACAATATTGCCGTGACCGGCAGCAGCTTCAGCTATGACGACAAGCTGCTCGACACCAGCATGCGCGTCGACCACCTGACGCTGACGCTGCCGTTTCTGTCCAACCTGCCGCATGACGTCGAGATCGTGACGCGGCCGACGCTGAGCGCCCTGGTCAATGGCACGCCGGTGGCGCTCGACGGCGAGGTGCTGCCCTTCGCCGATTCGCGCCAGACCCGGCTCAATGTGAACCTCGACGGGCTCGACGTGACGCGCTTCATGGCCTTCGCGCCGCCGCTGCGCGATGCCGAGGTCAAGTCCGGCAAGCTCGATACGCGCCTGACGGTGGCGTTCCGCCAGCAGAAGGACACGCAGGAAATGCTGCTGATGGGCACCGCCGCGCTGCGCGATGCCGATATCCGCTCGCGCGCGGGCCAGCCGCTGCTGAAGAGCGGCCGGCTGGCGCTGGACATCGCCCGGATCGAGCCGCTGGCGCGTCGGGTCCAGTTGCGCAGCGTGGAAATCGAAGGGCTGGGGGTGCAGGCTGTGCGGCGCACCGACGGTACGCTGAACCTCGCGACGGCGTTCCTGCCGCAGGTGGCAAGCAAGTCGACCGACGGCGTGGCGCCGGCTCCGGCCCCGGCGGCGTCTGCGCCCGCCGCGCCTACCTCCGCTTCTTCCGCCGCAGCGGCCGGCCCCGCGCCCAAGGACCAGCCCTGGCGCTACGCGGTCGACCGCATCGTGGTGAAGCAGGCCAACGTCGGGTTTGAGGATGCGCTGGCGCCGTCGGGCCCGGGCATGCTGGCGCTCGGCCCGCTCGACGCGGAGGTAAAGGGCTTTGCCGGCACCGAAGGCGACAAGCCGGCGCATATCGATGCCACCCTGACCGTGGCCGACGGCCAGACCCTGCGCCATACCGGTGACCTGTTGCTGCGAGACGGCACTCTGGCCGGCACGCTCGAGACCACGGGGCTGCGGCCGCAGGGTTTCGCCGCGTGGTGGCCGCGCGAGCTGCGCAGCCAGTTCGGCGAGACCGCGGTCAATGCCGAACTGCACTACCGCATGTCGTGGGCGGCGCCGCAGTTCCAGTTCGTACTGGAAAAGTCCCGGGTGGAACTGGCGCCGCTCTATGTCGCCACGCGCGACCCGGTGGTGATGCCGGCCGCGCCCGCCGCCAGCGCCGACACCGCGAAGGACGCGTCGACACAGGCTCCGCAGCGCGCCAGCCGCCGTGCGCGCGAGCGCGCCGAGGCCGACCGAGCGGGCGCCAACCTGCCGCTGCTGCGCGCCGAGAAGCTGGTGCTCGACGATATCCAGCTCGACCTCGCGCGGCAGACGTTCGCGACCAGCCAGGTGACGCTGGCGCAGCCGCAGATTGCGGCCACGCGCGACCACCGCGGGGAACTGCTCGAAATGGCACGGCTGTGGGCCAGCGAATCGGCCCAGCAGGCTCGCGCCATGCCGCGCAAGGCACCCGCCGCCGCGAATGCCGCGAATGCCCCGAACGCCGCGAACGCCGCGAACGCCGCGAATGCCGCGAATGCCGCGAACAGGACCAATGGCAAGAACGGCAGTGCCGCCGCAGGTGTCTGGCAAGCCAGGATCGGCAAGATCGCCATCGACGGCGGCAGCGCGCGCGTGGCCGACTACCAGCCGGCCGAGGCCAACCGCGGCCGCCCGGTGGTCCACCAGTTCCGCAATATCGCGCTCAGCACCGGCGCCATTGCGTGGCCGCTGACGCCGGCGGCGGTGCCGGTCAAGCTGCATGCCGAATCCGGCCGCCGCGGCGTGATCGGCATCGATGGCACCATATTGCCCGCCATGCCGGCCAGCCGCCTGCAGCTGGACCTGCGCCAGGTGGAAGTGGGGCCGCTGCAGCCGTACTTGGCCGACCGCTTCAATGCGGCGCTGCGCAGAGGCACGCTGACCGTCAAGGGCAAGCTCGATGTCGATGCCCCCACCGGCAAGCCGATCGCCGCGCACTTTGCCGGCAACGTGCTGGCCGGCAACGTGCGCACGGTCGACCGCGTCAGCGGCGACGATTTCCTGCGCTGGCGCTCGCTCGCGGTGTCGGGCATCGACTTCGCGATGGACGAGAGCAAGGGGCCGATGCGCGTCAGCCTGGGCAATATCGCGCTGTCCGATTTCTACGCGCGCGTGATCCTTAACGCCAACGGCCGCCTGAACCTGCAGGACGTGATGGCCGGCGGCGCGGCCAAGGGCGAGGCTGCGCCGTCCACCAGCCTGACGCAGGCCAATCCGGCCTCGGCGCCGGCAACGCCCCCGGTGCGGGCCGGCGACACCCGCACCGCGCAGGTCGAGCAGAAGCCGGGCGGGCCCAAGCCGCAGATCCGCATCGGTGGTGTGTCGGTGAGCCAGGGCAACGTCAATTTCTCGGATTTCTTCGTCAAGCCGAACTACACCGCCAACCTCACCGGCATGAAAGGCTCGGTGTCCAAGGTCTCGTCGGCCGATCCCGCGCCTGCCGACCTGGTGCTCGACGGCCGTATCGACGACGACGCGCCGGTCACCATCAGCGGCAAGATCAATCCGCTGGGCGAGCAGCTGTTCCTGGACATCGCCGCCAAGGCATCGGGGGTCGAGCTGACGCGGCTGACGCCGTACGCGGCCAAGTACGCAGGCTACCCGATCACCAAGGGCAAGCTGACCGTCGACGTCGCGTACAAGATCGAGAACGGCAAGCTGGATGCACGCAATCACCTGTTCCTCGACCAGCTCACCTTCGGCGAGCGCGTCGACAGCCCGGACGCGACCAAGCTGCCGGTGCTGCTGGCGGTGTCGCTGCTGAAGGACCGCAACGGCGTGATCGACGTGAACCTGCCCGTCTCCGGCTCGCTGTCGGACCCGGAGTTCAGCATCGGCGGCGTGATCGTGCGCGTGATCGTCAACCTGCTGACCAAGGCGATCACGTCGCCATTCTCGCTGATCGCCTCGGCCTTCGGCGGCGGTGGCGGCGAAGAACTCGGTTATGTCGAATTCGCGCCCGGCACGTCGACGCTGACGCCGGCGGCGAAGGACAAGATCGGAAAGCTCGGCCAGGCACTGAACGACCGGCCTTCGCTGCGGCTGGAAATCAGCGGCCGCATCGACCCGGCGACCGACGAGGCCGGTGCGCGCCGCGCGTGGCTGGATGCGCGCGTGGCCGAACAGAAGCGGCGCGACCTGCGCAACAGCGCGCAGGCTGGCGCCGAGGCCGGCGCTGACGAATCGGGCGAGCAGGGCGCCGAGATCAAGGTGTCGAAGCAGGAATACCCGAAGTACCTGGAAGAGGTCTACAAGCGCACCTCGATGAAGAAGCCGCGCAATTTTGTCGGCTTTGCCAAGTCTCTGCCGCCTGAGGAGATGGAGAAGCTGTTGATGGCCAACGCCACGGTCACCGAAGCCGACCTGAAGCGTCTTGCCGAGCAGCGCGCGCTGGTGGTCAAGCAGTCGCTGGAGCGCGACGGCAAGGTGCCGGAGAGCCGGCTGTTCCTGACCGCGCCCAAGCTCACGGCCGAGGGCATCAAGGACAAGGGGGCGCCTAACCGGGTGGACTTCTCGATCCGCCAGTAGCCCGGTGGCCGGCGGCGCCCGTCACGGTGACGCCGGCAAAAGACGGTATGATTCGGCCCGGACAATCCGTTACGACCGAATCAGGAGTGAGTTTTGCAGCAGGATCAACTTGAAGCCGCCGTCGCCTACAAGACCTGGGTGTGCGTGATCTGTGGCTGGGTGTACGACGAGGAACAAGGCTGGCCCGAAGACGGCATCGCCCCCGGCACGCGCTGGGAAGACATCCCTGACGACTGGCGCTGCCCGGAATGCGACGTCGGCAAGGGCGAGTTCGCGATGATCGAGTTATAACTCGGGTTGTAACGCAAGCGGCGCTTGGCAGCGCCGACGTGCTGCACTAGCCATGCCGTCGCAATGGCGGCCTGCATAGCGTGGCGCGCTGCCGTTGCGCGGCGCAGCGCCGGTAGCGCATCCGGTATGGGTGGCTGCAGCGCCAGAGCGCCGCCAGAACGGTAATGAACAGCAGCGCCGCCATGATGGCGGCAAGCAGGCCGATCGACATGGCGGCCCTCCTTCTCGCGGATGCAGCGAAACGCCGGGCCGGCCCATATGGCCGGACTCAGGCCGGGCTCAGATCAGCATCGGCAGTGCTTCCAGCACCAGCACCGCAACCAGCGCGCCGATCAGCGCCCCCATGGTCCGGCAACTGATACGCAGGTACTTGGCGGTCACCGGGATCGAACCCATGGCGATCACGCCCACCAGCGCCATCGGAATCAGGAATACAAGATCATGCGCGGTGAAGTGCATGGCGGTCTCCTGTCTCTCTTTTGTGATTCCAGTATAGGCAGTGTGTGCTGCGCGCAAGGCAGCGCGCATCGGGATTGTCCCGTAGTGCGCACAGCAGGCGCGCCCTGCGGGTATCGGCGCCGGCACATTCCGCGCCGCGGGCGTTGCGCCACGCACGCAGCGGAAGTGTTTTTTGCCGTACCAGCAGTCTCATGGGAGGCGCGTGTCCTATGCTGATCAGAGACGCGGGGCCCGATCCCATCCATGTCGAAGGCCCCGCCGATTCGAGAGAGAGACGGAGGTGGCTATGGAACTTCACATGCGATCGCACCACTACGTGCGGCGCCAGCCAGACTGGACCGCGGCAGCGGTGTCGGGGCTGGCCGCGGGCGCGCTGCTGCTGGTGCTGGAACTGTTCTGGTCGTCGATGGTGTCGGGCGTCAATCCGTGGGTGGCCACGCGCATGATCGCGGCGATCGTGATGGGCCCGGACGAGTTGCAGACGGCGCTGTTCAGCGTCGGCACCGTGGCGGCGGCACTGGTGATCCACTTCGTGCTGGGCGCGGTGCTGGGCATGATCCTGGCGGCGATCATCGCGCCGTTCACGCTGGACTCGAGCCTTGGCATGGCAATGCTGGCCGGCGCCGTGTTCGGGCTGGTTGTCTACTTCTTCAACTTCTATGTGATGACGCGTGCGTTCCCGTGGTTTGTCGAGGTGCGCGGCTGGCATACGTTCATCGGCCACGTGATCTTCGGCTTGACTGCGGCGGCGTGCTACTGGAAGCTGGAAAGCAAGGACGTCTGAGGTGATGCGCTTAGCCGCAGCGCTCAGCGGCCGAATCAGGACCTTTTTTAACCCGGGGATCGTGCCCGAACGGCACGGCAAGACGCATGCTCGTTTATCAGCGCGCTTTGGCCACTACACGGGTCTGCGCGCGACCACGGCGGCGGCATGGAACCGAGGGTTCCTGCCGCCGCTTTTTCTCGGCGGATCGCTTGTGCATGGCCGCACGCATCAGGTCGTCATGTCGCCTTGCAGTGACCTGACGGCATGCACTAGTCTTATCTAACCCTGCGTGACTTCCGCATCCCTCGCCCCGCGCGAGGAGGAGGGTGGTTATGGCGTTGGCCATTGCACTCGTCGTCATCGTCGTCGCTTCGGTGCTCTTCCATTTCCTGAGCCCGTGGTGGGCGACCCCGCTGGCGTCCAACTGGAAGCAGATGGACGACACGCTGACCATTACCCTCGTCATCACCGGGATATTTTTCGTCGTCATCAACCTCTTCCTCGGCTACATCATCTGGCGCTACCGGCACAATGCGCCGCATCCCAATGGCGGCACCGGCCACCGCGCCGCCTACGAGCCTGAAAACCGCAAGCTCGAGTGGTGGCTGATCGGGGGCACTACCCTTGGCGTGGTGGCGTTGCTGGCGCCGGGCCTGCTCGTCTACGCCGACTATGTGCGCCCGCCGCGCGAGGCGATGGTGCTGGAGGTGGTTGGCCAGCAATGGTCGTGGGCGTTTCGCTTTCCCGGCAAGAGCGGCGAGCTGGGTGCCTCCGACCCGCGCTTCATCACCGGTTCCAATCCGCTGGGCCTTGACCCGGACGACCCGCGCGGACAGGACAACATTGTCATCGTGGGGCCCGAGGTACACCTGCCGCTGAACAAGCCGGTGAAAGTGCTGCTGCGCTCCAAGGACGTGCTGCATGACTTCTACGTGCCGCAGTTCCGCGCGCGCATGAACATGGTGCCGGGCATGGTGACGTCGTTCTGGTTCACGCCGACGCAAACGGGACGCTTTGAAATCCTGTGCGCGCAGCTGTGCGGCGTGGGGCACTACAACATGCGCGGCATCGTGGTGGTGGATGAACCCGCCGCGTACGAAGCCTGGCTGGCGAAGCAGCAGACCTTTGCCATGGCCCTGGCGAAGGCGGCGGCCCCGCCGGCGGCCATGGCCGCTGCAGCGCCGGGCGCTGCGGGCGACGCCGGCATGGTGGAGAAAGGCCGTGCGCTGGCGCAAAGCAAGGGCTGCACCGCGTGCCACAGCATCGACGGCAATCCCAGCGTGGGCCCGACCTGGAAGGGCCTGTACGGCAAGACCGAGTCCTTTGCCGACGGCAGCAGCGCGGCGGTGGACGACGCCTTCCTGCACAAGGAGATCACAGACCCGCACGCGCGCCTGGTAAAGGGCTTCGGCCCGGTGATGCCCAAGCTACCGATGAGCGAGGACGAGACCGCTGCGCTGATCGCATATATCAAGTCGGCAGGGACCGGCGCGCCTGCACCGGAGGCCGCGGCGCCAGGCGCGCCCGCTGCCGCCACCAGCGCCGCCACGACCGCAACAGCCGGCACGGCCGCGCCCGCGCCAGCCCCTGGCGCTGCCTCGGGCACCTATACGACCTCGACCGCGGTGGCCGTGCCGCCTGGCGCGGCGCCCGCGCCGCCACGCAAGTGAGGAGACCCGCATGGCTTACGCCGACGATGCCGCCCATCACGCGCCACACAGCTTCTGGACCCGCTACGTCTGGAGCCAGGACCACAAGGTGATCGCCGTGCAGTACACCATCGTGGCGATCGTGGTCGGGCTGGTGGGCGTGGCGTTGTCCAACCTGATGCGGATGCAGCTGGGTTTCCCGGGGCGCTTCGAGTTTATCGACGTCAACCGCTATTACCAGTTCGTCACCATGCACGGCATGATCATGGTGATTTACCTGCTGACGGCGCTGTTCCTCGGCGGCTTCGGCAACTACCTGATCCCGCTGATGGTGGGGGCGCGGGACATGGTGTTCCCCTTCCTCAACATGCTCAGCTTCTGGGTCTACCTGCTGTCGGTGATCGTGCTGCTGGCCAGCTTCTTCGTGCCGGGCGGGCCCACCGGTGCGGGCTGGACGCTGTACCCGCCGCAGGCCATCCTGCCCGGCACCCCGGGGCATGACTGGGGCATCATCCTGATGCTGGTGTCGCTGGCGATCTTCATCGTCGCGGCGACGATGGGCGGCCTGAACTACGTCACCACCGTGCTGCAGGCACGCACCGAGGGCATGACGCTGCTGCGCATGCCGCTGTCGGTGTGGGGCATCTTCATGGCCACCATCCTGGCGTTGCTGGCGTTCCCGGCGCTGTTCGTGTCCGCGGTGATGATGCTGCTGGACAAGACCCTGGGCACCAGCTTCTTCATGCCCGCGATGGTGTCGATGGGGCAGCAGCTCACCTACAAGGGCGGCAGCCCGCTGCTGTTCCAGCACCTGTTCTGGTTCTTCGGCCACCCCGAGGTGTATATTGTCGCGCTGCCGGCCTTCGGCATCGTCTCCGACCTGGTCAGCGTGCATGCGCGCAAGAGCATCTTCGGCTATCGCACCATGGTGTGGGCGATCCTGGCGATCGGCGTGCTGTCGGTGGTGGTGTGGGCGCACCATATGTTCGTCAGCGGCATGAACCCCTACTTCGGCTTCTTCTTTGCCACCACCACGCTGATCATCGCCGTGCCCACGGCGATCAAGGTCTATAACTGGGTCATCACGCTATGGCGCGGCGACATCCATTTCTCTGTGCCGATGCTGTTCGCGATCGCGTTTATCAGCACCTTTGTCATCGGCGGGCTGACCGGACTGTTCCTGGGCAATGTCAGCGTGGATATCCCGCTGTCGAACACGTATTTCGTGGTGGCGCACTTCCACATGGTGATGGGCGTGTCGCCGATCCTGGTGGTGTTCGGCGGCATCTACCACTGGTATCCCAAGGTGACGGGCCGCATGCTCGACGACACCATGGGCCGCGTGCATTTCTGGATCACCTTCATCGGCACCTACGCCATCTTCTTCCCGATGCACTATCTCGGGGTGCTGGGCATGCCGCGGCGCTACTACGCGTGGGAGAACTACGCCTTCATCCCCGAGTCCGCGCATGTGATGAACATGTACATCTCGGTGGCGGCGTTCGTGGTCGCCACGGCGCAGCTGCTCTTTGTCTATAACCTGGTGTGGAGCTTGCGCCGTGGCCAGAAGGCCGACGGCAACCCGTGGCGCGCGGCCTCGCTGGAGTGGCAGACGCCGCAGACGCCGCCCGTGCACGGCAACTGGGGCCCGCACCTGCCGGTGGTGTACCGCTGGGCCTACGCCTACAGCGTGCCGGGCGCGCGCGAGGACTTCATCGCGCAGAACGCGCCGCCCGAAGAAGGCGGATCGGAGCCTGAACCCCACGCCAGCCGCGGAGCCGTAGCATGAACGCCGACGCCGTCTACAAGGTCAGCCGCGACGACTTCGGCGGCAATCCCTCCGGCGAGAATGCCGCGCACCGCCACCCGCAGCGGCGGTCGCCGGCAAGCATCGGCCTGTGGGTGTTCATGGGCGTGGTCACGTCGCTGTTCGCGCTGTTCCTGACCGCCTATGCGCTGCGCATGGACAGTCCGGACTGGCACCGCATCGCGCTGCCGTGGCAGGTATGGCTGTCGACGGCGCTGCTGGCCGCGGGCAGCGTGGCGATGGATGCGGCGTCGCGCGCGGCGCGCCGCGGCAGCATGGGAGTGGCGCGGCTGGCGCTGCGGCTGGGCGGCCTGGGCGCTGCCGCCTTCGTGGTCTCGCAGCTGTGGGCCTGGCAGGCGCTGGGCGCGATGCAGGTCATGCCTGCCGGCAATCCGGCAGGCAGCTTCTTCTACCTGCTGACCGCCATGCATGGCCTGCACGTGCTGGGTGGCCTGGCAGGGTGGGGCTTCGCGGTGGCAGCGCGCGGCAGCGGCGACCGCGTCGCGCTGCGCATGCGGCTGTGCGCGCGCTACTGGCATTTCCTGCTCGCCGTGTGGGCGGTGTTGCTGGCAGCGCTGGGCTGGCTCACGCCCGAGCTGGTGCGCTATCTCTGCGGCACGGCCTAGGGCGCGCACGCAGAAGAGGAGGAGAGCGGCATGTCAACGCAACTGTCTTCACCCTCGGCCACGCCGCCCGTGGCACCGCCGCCGTCGGGCGGGCTGCGCGGCCTGCTGGCGGACTGGTCCTCGGACCAGCAGGCCTTCAAGGTGTCGTGGGGCAAGACCATGATGTGGATCTTCCTGCTGTCCGACACCTTTGTCTTCAGCTGCTTCCTGACCGGTTATATGTCGGTGCGCATGGCGACCACAGTGCCGTGGCCGAATCCCAGCGAGGTATTCGCGCTGCACGTGGGCGGCGCCGATATCCCGCTGCTGCTGATCGCCATCATGACCTTCGTTCTGATCACCAGCAGCGGCACCATGGCGATGGCCGTCAACTTTGCCTACCGGCGCGCGCGCCGGGAATGCGCGCTGCTGATGCTGGTGACGGCGTTGTTCGGCATGCTCTTCGTCGGCATGCAGGCATTCGAATGGACCAAGCTGATCGTCGACGAGGGCGTGCGCCCCTGGAGCAACCCGATGGGCGCGGCGCAGTTCGGCTCGACCTTCTTCATGATCACCGGCTTCCACGGGCTGCACGTGTCGTGCGGCGTGATCTACCTGCTGGTGGTCGCCACGCGCGTGCTGCGCGGGCGCTACGAAGCCACCGGCAACTACCAGATCGTCGAGATCGCCGGGTTGTACTGGCACTTCGTTGACCTGGTCTGGGTGTTTATCTTTGCGTTGTTCTATCTCTGGTGAGGGCTGCCATGGCATCGACTCCCGCATCCCCCGCATCCCCAACGACGCCCACGCCGCCGGCCGCGCACGAGCCCGAGCATGCCGGCGCGCATAGCGGCCAGCAGCATCCCATCGGGCTGTACCTGAAGATCTGGCTGTTGCTGTTCGTGCTGTCGACGCTGTCCTACCTGGTCGACTATTTCCATGTCACCGGATACCTGCGCTGGACGCTGATCCTGGTGTTCATGGCGCTGAAGGCGGGGCTGATCGTGGCGGTGTTCATGCATATGGCATGGGAACGCATGGCGCTGATCTGCGCCATCCTGGTCCCGCCGCTGTGCCTGCTGATACTGGTCTGGCTGATGGCGGAAGAAGCGAACTATACGTTCCTGACGCGCGGCATCTTCTTCCGCTGACGGGGAGGGCGCCGCCGGCTCCGGGAGGGGCCGGCGGCAGGCCGCCTCAGTCACTGGCCACCGGCTTCAGACCTGGGTGATGAACTTGGTCACCAGGTAGCCATCGAACGTCTCCAGGCCACCCTCGCTGCCGATGCCCGAGTCCTTGATGCCGCCGAATGGCGTTTCGGCCAGAGCCATGCCGAAGTGGTTGATGTTGACCATGCCCGCTTCCAGCCCGTTGGAAACTTCCGTCGCGGTCTTGAGCGAGTTGGTGAACACATACGAGGCCAGGCCGAAGGGCAGGCTGTTGGCGCGGCGCAGTACTTCGGCGGTGTCCTTGAAGCGCGTGACCGGCGCAACCGGGCCGAACGGCTCGTCGGTCATCAGGCGCGAATCGTCGGGCAGGTCGGTCACCACGGTCGGCGCGAAGAAATAGCCTTTGTCGTTGCCGAGGGCGCTGATGCGCGAGCCGCCGGCCACCACCTTGCCGCCGCGCTGGCTGGCATCGTCCAGGAACTGCTCCATCGACAGCACGCGGCGCTCATGCGCCAGCGGGCCCATCTGGGTGCCGTCGTCCAGGCCGTTGCCCACCTTGATCGAGCCGATCACCTCGGTGAAGCGCGCCAGGAACTTGTCGTAGGCCTTTTCCTGGACGTAGAAGCGCGTCGGCGACACGCACACCTGGCCGGCATTGCGCAGCTTGAAGCGCGCCAGCATCTCGGCGGCGGGCTCGATGTCGGCGTCGTCGAACACCAGCACCGGCGAATGGCCGCCCAGCTCCATGGTCACGCGCTTCATGTGCGCGCCGGCCAGCGCGGCCAGCTGCTTGCCCACCGGCACCGAGCCGGTAAAGGAGATCTTGCGCACGATCGGCGATTCGATCAGGTAGGTCGAGACTTCGCCGGGGACGCCCCAGACGATGTTCAGCACCCCAGGCGGCAGGCCGGCATCATGGAACAGCTGGGCCAGCGCCACCACTGCGCTGGGCGAGTCCTCCGGACCCTTCAGGATCAGCGTGCAGCCCGCGCCCACCGCGGCGACGATCTTGCGGATCGCCTGGTTGAACGGGAAGTTCCACGGCGTGAACGCGGCGCAGACCCCGATCGGCTCGCGCACGACGATCTGCCGCACATTGGGCTGGCGCGGCGGGATCACGCGGCCGTAGATGCGGCGGCATTCCTCGGCGTGCCAGTCGGCATGTTCGGCGCAGACCATGATTTCGCCGATGGCTTCGGCCAGCGGCTTGCCCTGGTCCAGCGTGATATTGCGGCCGATGTCCTTGGCGCGCTCGCGGGCCAGCTCGCCCACGCGGCGCAGGATCTTGCCACGCTCCAGCGGCGAGGACTTCTTCCAGCTTTCGAACGCGCGCTGCGCGGCGGCGAGCGCGCGGTCCAGGTCGGCGCGCGTCGCGTGCGGCAGCTTGCCCAGCACTTCCTCGGTGGCCGGGTTGATGACGTCCTGCTCGCGCCTGTCGCCTCCCTTGATAAATTCACCGTCGATATAGAGGGCGAGATCCTGGTACATGCGTGTTCTCCTTGGTGGCGTTCGTTGGGCGAAGGGCAAGGCCGCAGCCGCGGGCATGCGGAAAATCCCGCGGCCGCGGCCGTCAGCGAAAACGCAAGCTTACCGCGACTGCGGCGATCATGCAGTGGGGGCTGGAAACCGACAAACATGACCCTACCCCCTCGAAGGTACCGCGACTGAGAGCGCGCGCGTACGCCGGTACGCGGCGTTTGCTGCCGGACTGACTTGCGGGAGAGAAAACTGCCGGGCGGCACACGCAGCCTCTATGGGGCCGATCCGTGAGGCGCCAGCAAGGCGCATCGCCTACGGGAGGCGCCGGCCCGCGCCGACTATGCTGCGGCGACCGTCGCACCGGAATAACTCATTCAGGTAGAAATGCAGGGCTGCGCCCCGTTGTCGTCCGCACACGCCTCAGGGGGCGTCTACGCCATGTCATCGCGATATCGCTGGTCCATGTGCGGTTGACCACATGGACGTGAACCCCCCGGTGCCGCGCGCTGTAGAATTTCCCGGACCCATATCGACAAACTGTCTTTACGTGCGCACCATCCGGCTTCTTCTGCTGATCCTGACGCTGGCCTTCCTGCCTCTCCAAGGCTGGGCGAACGCGGTCGCGCACACCGTGTCGGCGGATGCCAAGGCCAAGGCCGCCGAGGCCGAGTTTGCAGAGCGCGACGACGCCGGCCATCCCATGCCACCTTCCGAAGCCGCGGAGCCGTCGGAGCAGACCGGCTCCGATCCTGTCGAGCAGCTGTTATCGCCCTCCCCGCTAGTTCTCGCGGCCTGTGCAGGTAGTGCCAGCCGGCCGCAATACGCCGGCGGGCCACTGCCCGGTCCCGACCTGCCACGCCTGCCGCGTCCTCCACGCGGCTGATCCGCACCGTGAGCGGTGTGCGCGATCACGTTCTGCGTCCTGGCAAGAATGATCGTGGCCTAGTTCTCGCGCCGGCGTGAGTGGTGCCCTCGATGTGGGTGCCGCCGAGTTGGTGGCCTCGTCCACGTGAACGGCACTACTTTCCGCTCATTCCAGTCATTCACCTATCGAAAGCGCGTCGCGGCGCCTCGGTCCGCAGGCTGATGCTAGCGAGACCAATGCCCCGGCGCTGAGCGCATTGGCACGTCTGATATGGAATCATCAATGCAATCGATCCTGCTTCAACCAGACAAGCCAGCGTGGCGGGAAACGCTGGCACGCTGTCACCACGACTGCCATCACACGCCAGGCTGGTACGTCGCAGCAGAGCGCAGTGAGCGTGGCAGCGCGGCTGCTGTCCATGTCACCGACGGATCCTGCGACTTGCTGGTTCCGATCGTGCGCCGGCCGCTCGCCAATGACAGTTGGGACGCCACCTCGGCCTACGGTTACGGAGGACCGGTAGTGAGCCACGGCGCACCGGCCGGGTTCGCCGACGAGGCACTTGGCGCCGCGCTGGCGCTGCTGCGCCGTGAAGGCTGCGTGTCGTGGTTTATCCGCATGCACCCATTGCTAAATGCGGACTGGCAGAGCCGCTTCGGGGTGGTGGTCGAGCAAGGGTCCACCGTCTCGATCGACCTCACGAAGAGCCCGGAGCGGCTGTGGCAGGAAACCCAGGCGCGCCACAAGCGTGGCATTAACCGCGCCCGCCGCGCTGGCGTCACTGCACGGCTAGACACTGACTGCGCAATGCTGCCGCGGTTTATCCGGCTCTACAACGAAACCATGAGGCGGTTAAATGCGTCGGCGTATTACTTCTTCGACGCGCAATACTATGGGACCCTGGTGCGATCCCTCGGCAGCGACCTGCTGCTGTTCGTGGCCGAAGAGGACGGCGACGTCATCGGCGGGGCATTGTTCACCGTGTCGCGCGAGTCGGGCATCATGCAATACCACCTCGCAGGCTGGGACTGGGAATACCGTCATCGCCAGCCGTCAAAGACGGTCATCCATGCTGCGCGCGAATGGGGCCAGCTTAACCGCATGAAGTGCCTGCACCTGGGCGGCGGGCTGGGTTCTGCGAACGATTCTCTGCATGAATTCAAGCTAGGTTTCTCGCCCGACACGCATGTGTACAGGACGCAGCGCGTGGTAGTGGATCCTGAGTGCTATGTGGCACTGTCCGGCGGAGACAAATCCACGCTGGATGAACTGGACGGCTACTTCCCGGCGTACCGGCGCCCCGGGGGCCGTTTCGGGCCCGCGCTGCCGTCGACACTTGTGGCGAAACCATCCTGCCAGACGAAGCCTGAAGCAAGCGATGGCGGCAGGGGCTATGCAGGTTGCATATTTGAAGTGGCGTGATTGCCGGCTTCGGCGGGAAGCTGATCGCTGGTGCAGCGGAACGTGATTGCGTCGGCGACTTTGCCATACCACGCCACCTGCTGACGCTTGCTGAAAGCCATTCGAAAGATCAACCTGTCATCCTGCAATCGCTGGCACTCCCTCCCAGCACACGCGCCGGCACACGCAGGCGCGTCTTGACGGCCGCGTCTTGCCCTGATGCAAGCGCGCGCCGTCTTATTCGCCAGGCTGAAAGCTCCCAATCCGCCTGCGCCCACAAGCCCTTCCCACATCAGAATTAATGCGAGTCAATACATCACGTCATGATGTATTGACTCGCGCACCATCCATCAAAAACCCCTTGTTTCAAGGCCTGTTGGTAAATACCCGTAAGCCAGGACAAATGAAAGCCCCCTGAAAGATCACCTCTTTAAGGTTCGATCCAACCGTCGGAAACCATGCCATTGGCATGCCGCGTTGCGCCAGAGCCAGCGCTCGCCCCGGCCTTGCATTTCATGAACTTTGAGGAGAATCGTTTTGCGCATACGCAGCCAAAAGGACTTTGCCTCCGGCCTGATGTTTATCCTGGTCGGTCTGGGCTTTTCCTGGGTCGCACGCGGCTATTCCATGGGAACGGCGGCGAAGATGGGGCCCGGATATTTCCCCTTCCTGCTGGGCCTGGTGCTCGCCGTGCTGGGCGCGGTAGTGCTGCTGGGCGCGCTCTCGTCCAAGGGCGAGGAGGACCACCTTGCCCGCTGGGACCTGAAGACCCTGCTGTGGATCCTGGGTTCGGTAGTGCTGTTCGGCCTGCTGCTCAAGCCGCTCGGCATGGTGCTGTCGGTGTTCGTGCTGGTGCTGGTGTCGTCGATGGCGAGCCATGAATTCAGCTGGAAGGGCGCGTTGCTCAACGGCGTAGTGCTGGTGCTGATCAGCCTCGGTGCCTTCGTCTACGGCATCAACCTGCAGATGCCGGTGTGGCCGGCTTTCCTGGGCAGCTAAGGAGTCGCACACCATGGAATTGTTTGACCATCTTGCACTGGGCTTTTCCACGGCCCTGTCGCTGCAGAACCTGGCCTATGCCTTCCTCGGCTGCGTGCTGGGCACGCTGATCGGCGTGCTGCCGGGGCTGGGGCCGCTGGCCACCATCGCCATGCTGCTGCCGATCACCTATACGCTGCCGCCGGTGGCCGCGCTGATCATGCTGGCCGGCATCTACTACGGCGCGCAGTACGGCGGTTCTACGACCGCCATCCTGGTGAACCTGCCGGGTGAATCGTCCTCGGTGGTGACAACCATCGACGGCTACCAGATGGCGCGGCGTGGGCGGGCCGGGGTGGCGCTGGCCACCGCGGGCCTGGGCTCGTTCTTCGCCGGCTGCGTGGCTACGCTGATTCTGGCCGCGTTTGCCACGCCGCTGTCGGAAATCGCGTTCAAGTTCGGTCCCGCCGAATACTTCTCGCTGATGGTGCTGGGCCTGATCGGTGCCGTGGTGCTGGCGTCGGGTTCGCTGCCAAAGGCGATCTCAATGATCGTGCTGGGCCTGCTGCTGGGGCTGATCGGTACCGACGTGAATTCGGGCGCCGCACGCTTCTCGTTCGACGTTCCGGAGTTGACAGATGGTATCGATTTCGTCGCACTGGCCATGGGCATGTTCGGCTTTGCCGAAATCATCGCCAACCTGGAGCAGAAGGAAGCGCGCGAGACCTTCACCAACAAGGTTACCAACCTGTTCCCGACCAAGGACGACTTCAAGCGCATGATTCCCGCGGTGCTGCGCGGCACGGCGCTGGGTTCGGCGCTGGGCATCCTGCCCGGCGGCGGCGCGGCGCTGGCATCGTTCGCGGCCTATTCGCTGGAGAAGAAGACTTCCAAGTTTGCGCACGAGTTCGGCAAGGGCGCGATCGAAGGCGTGGCCGGTCCGGAATCGGCCAACAATGCCGCGGCGCAGACCTCGTTCATCCCGCTGCTGACGCTGGGCATTCCACCCAACGCGGTGATGGCGCTGATGGTCGGCGCGATGACGATCCACAATATCCAGCCCGGCCCGCAGGTGATGACCAGCAACCCGGCGCTGTTCTGGGGCCTGATCGCCTCGATGTGGATCGGCAACCTGATGCTGATCATCCTGAACCTGCCGATGATCGGTATCTGGGTCAAGCTGCTGACCGTGCCGTATCGCTTCCTGTACCCGGCCATCCTGACGTTCTGCTGCATCGGCGTCTACTCGGTCAACAACCAGACCTTCGATGTGTTCATGGCTGCCGGCTTCGGCATCATCGGCTACCTGTTCCTGAAGCTCAAGTGCGAGCCCGCGCCGCTGCTGCTGGGCTTCGTGCTGGGGCCGATGATGGAAGAGAACTTCCGGCGCTCGCTGCTGCTGTCGCGTGGTGACTTCACCGTGTTCGTGACGCGCCCGCTGTCGGTCGGCCTGCTGATCGCGGCTGCCGCACTGGTGGCGGTGGTGGCCCTGCCGTCGATCAAGGCAAAGCGCGAAGAGGCGTTCCAGGAAGAATAGCGCCGCGCGCGTTCCCGGGAATGCGCCGTCGGAACGGTCCACCCCAGGCGGCGCATGACAACGCAAGCGTTTCGGGGTGCCTCTGCGCACCCCGTTTTCTTTGGCTCGGGCCGCACTGCCCGCCATCACGACAAGAGAGTGCCCGACTGCGGCAGCAGTCATGGCTGCGCATGATGATCAGGATTCCCGCACCATCGAGTGCGCCCACAGCGCCCATGAAACCGCCAACCCTTGACCGCTTTTTTTCACGTATCTACATCCTCAAGCTCGTACAGTCGAGTCCTTCGACGGTGCTGAGCCTGGTCGAACGCCTGCGCGAACGGGGCATCGACAAGAACATCCGCTCGCTGCGGCCGGTGCTGCGCAGCCTGATGATGGCGCGTGCCATTACCGCCGAGCTGGTCGAAGGCAGCGGCCGCGTGTACTGCATCACGGAGCGCGGGCGTGCCGAACTGGAGCAGTACATCTCGCACCTTGCGGTGCTGAAGGCGGAGCTGGCGCCGGACGAGGGCGAGCCCGGCTGACCGGCGGGCCCTTCTGCTCGTCATTCCTTCGTAAAGATTTCCAGGAAATGCTTGCTCGGATCTTCAAAATAGATCCGGCGGCCGCCATCGTCAGTGCTGACTTGTTCTGGCCGGCGGCGGTAGGGGTCGGCCCAGTACATCAGGTTGCGCTCGCGGATGCGGGCAAAGCTCTTGTCGAACTCGGCGTCGCTGACCAGGAAGGCATAGTGCTGCAGGGCAACATCGCCTTCGGCGTCCATGAAATCCAGCGTGACACCGTTGTCGAGGCGGACGCCGAGAAATGGCCCGAACGGCACTGCCGCTGGCCGCCCGAGGATCTCGCAGAGGAAGTCCGCGGAGACCTTCTTGTCATGGGAAAACACGATGGTGTGATTGAGCTGGATAGCCATGTCGCAATCTCCCAAAAGCTGTGTGCGGGGAACGGCGCGTCCAAATGCCGCGACGGACATTCATGCCACGCGCGTCCCACGCCGACAGCGTACAGGTTTGGCCGCTGACTGTCGCCCGAAAGAAAAACAGGCCGATCGTCCAGGGACCGGCCTGCGGCGCATACCCGTGCGCATGGCACGGGCAGGCTCATGCTTGCCGCCTTATTGCGGCTTATTGCGATACCAGCTCGAGGCCGGCCTGCGATTCGTCGTTGCCGCGTGCCACCAGCACCTTGATCTTGTTCGGCACGGTCGCGCCGATGCCGTCGCTCGGAATGGTGGTGATCAGCCAGTCGGCGTTGTTGTCCAGCGTCAGCGCGCCCGAATCAAAGATCACGGTCTTGGTGCCCGCCGTGGTAATACGCAGGCGGTAGGTGCCGCCGTCCATGTCGACCGAATCGGACCCGGAAGCCGGCGATGCCTGCTTGTATCCTACGTTGCTGAAGTTCGGGCCGACCGAATTGATATCGATCGCCGGCATGGTCAGGTAGATGTCGACGTTCTGCGCATTGAATGAAGCGTTCAGCGTGCGCACGCGCGCCTTGTTCGACAGCAGGCCCTTTTCGAACGGATCGTCGATCAGCAGCACATCGGCAGCGGTCGCGCCTGGCAGGGCGACCACGGTGTACTTGTGGCCGGTGGCGGCCACCACGGTCGCGCGGCCGAGTTCGGTCTGCGTGCCGGCAACGTTGAACGAGATCAGCTGGTTGCCGGTTTCAACGTTGAAGTAAGTTGAGACAAACTTGTACGCCTTGTTGGTGAAGCTGGTCAGCGCGCCGTTCTGCAGGATGTCGACGTTGGGGCCGCCGGTGATCGCATGGATCGCACGGATGGTCGGCTTGCTCAGGCCGACGCGATCGTCGATGCCGTCATCGCCGCCGCCACAGGCCGACAGGACTGCCGTTGCGGCCAGCACGAGGCCGAGGATAAGACTGGTCTTGGATCGGAACATGGGTCACCTCTTACCGTTGGAATCAGAGACGAGCTGGCCCATGCAGTGCGGCGGGGTTGCCGGTAGCGTGGCCAGTTGGCGTTCTGCATGGTGCAGGCGCGACGAGCGCGCGTGCCATGGATGCAGCTGCCGTGATGGAACGATAGGTATGAAGGCAGGCAGGAGACAGGCGCGCGGCTCCGAATTCCCTGTCGGAGGAATCCCACAGACACAATGTCCACAATGCGTCCGAAATACGGCAAAGCGTGACCGGGTATAGGTTGGCGGCGGCCGGCCCGACGCGCCGGCTTGTGCGGGCCAGCGGCAACTACTGTGTAACCGGTTGTTGCAACCGGCGTGTCGCCGCCATTGACGCCGTCATGGCAAAGGTTTTGGCGCGATCGGGCTCATCCCTGAGGCAGAGACATCATGACCTGGTTGCGCCCGTTGCGCTTGGCCTGGTACAGCCGCGCATCGGCGTCTTCCACCAGCCGGCTCGACGGCTCGCCGGCCTGCGGCACCAGCAGCGCGCCGCCGATGCTGACGGTCACGCAACCGCCGGTGGGCGAGCCGCTGTGCGCAATGGCAAGGTCCTGCACCGCGCGCCGTACTTTCTCGGCCAGCAGACGCACGCCGCCGGGCGAGGTTCCCGGGAGCACCATCGCGAACTCTTCGCCGCCGAAGCGCGCGGGCAGGTCCGATGCTCGCGTGCAGTTTTCCCTGAGCACGGCGGCCACGCGGCGCAGCACGTCGTCGCCGGCGACGTGGCCGTAGGTGTCGTTGTAGGCCTTGAAGGCGTCGACATCGATCATCACCAGCGCCAGTTGCGTCTGCTCGCGCTGCGCGCGGCGCCATTCCGCGCCGAGGTATTCGTCGAAGTAGCGGCGGTTGGACAGCCCGGTGAGGCCGTCCGAGTTGGTCAGGCGCTGCAGTTCCAGGTTGGTCTCGAGCAACTGCTGCTGGCTTTGCCGCAGCGCGCGGTAAGCTTCGTCGCGCTGCAGCAGGTTCAGGTACGAACGCGAGTGGTAGCGGACACGCGCGATCAGCTCGATGCTGTCGGGCAGCTTGACCAGGTAGTCATTGGCGCCGGCGGCGAAGGCCGCGCTTTTCATCGAGGCCTCTTCCTTGGTCGACAGCACGATGATCGGGATATCGCGCGTGGCGGCGTTATCGCGGTACTGGCGGACCAGTGTCAGGCCGTCGAGACCCGGCATGACCAGGTCCTGCAGGATCACTGTGGGCCGGGTGCGCTGCGCCACGGCGACGGCTTCGTCGGGCTGCGAGCAATAGTGGAAATCGATGTCGGACTCGGTGGATAGCGCACGGCGTACCGCTTCGCCGACCATGGCCTGGTCGTCCACAAGCAGCACCATGACCGGGTAGTCCGATGCATTGGCGGCGAGGGCAGGTCGTTGGGAGTTCATGCTGTCATCCTGGGATGTTGTGCGCCCGGGATGAGCCCGGGAAGTGTTCTGGCAGTTTCATGGCAGCGGCGCGGCCGGGCCGCTGCGGCCGCACGCCTGCACCAGCCGTGGCGCGATGCGGCCCAGCGGCAGGATCTCGGCCGCCGCGCCGAGCGCCGCCGCCGCCTTCGGCATGCCGTACACGGCGCTGGTGGCGCGGTCCTGTGCGATCGTCAGGAAGCCGCGGTCGCGCATCGCTTTCAGGCCGACTGCGCCGTCGCGTCCCATGCCGGTCAGCAGCACGCCGACCACCTCGCCGCGCCAGTGTTCGACCACGCTTTCAAAGAAAACGTCGATGGAGGGCCGGTACAAGTAGTCGGTCGGCTGTTCGGTATAGACCATGCGCGTCGGGCCGGCCAGGCGCAGGTGGTCATTGGTGCCGGCCAGCAACACCGTGCCGGCCTGCGGCGTGTCGCCGGCGCGGGCGATGCGCACCGGCAGCGCGCACTGGCCGTCGAGCCAGTCGGCCATGCCGGCGGCGAAGGCCTCGTCGACGTGCTGTACAGCCACCACCGCCGCGCCGAAGTCGGCCGGGAGCGCGCCCAGCAGCGCCGCCAGCGCGGCCGGACCGCCGGCGGAGGCGCCCAGCGCCACCAGGCGCGGCGCGGCGACGGCGCGCGGCGCGGCTTGCAGCTTATGCTGCGGGATCGCGCGGCCAGCCAGCAACTGGCCGATATTGCGCATCTTGCGCAGCAGCGGGCCGGCGGCGAGCTGCGCATCGGCTTCCGTCAGCGTGGGCGTATCGACTGCGTCGATGGCGCCGTAACCCATCGCGTCGAACACCCCCGCGGCATTGCGGCCGAGATCCATGGTGACCACCACGATCGCGCAGGGCGTGGCGGCCATGATCCGGCGCGTGGCTTCGACGCCGTCCATTACCGGCATCAGCAGGTCCATCAGGATCAGGTCCGGCGTGCGGGCCGCGGCCATCTGCACTGCCTGTTGGCCATCGGCGGCGATCCAGGCGATCTCGAAGGCGGGATCCAGCGCGATGGCACGGCGCAGCGCCGCGACCGCGAGCGGGGAGTCGTTGACGATGCCGATTTTCATGAGCGTGCCTCGCCGATCAGGTCCTGTACCGCGTCGAGCAGCGCGGCGTCGTGGAAACTGCCCTTCGCCAGATAATAGTCCGCCCCTGCTTCCAGGCCGCGCTGGCGGTCCTGTTCGCGGTCCTTGTACGACACCACCATCACCGGTAGCTGGCGCAGCGCGGCGTCATGGCGGATCCTGCGCACCAGTTCGATACCGTCCATGCGCGGCATGTCGATATCGGTGATGACCAGGTCGAAAGGCTCGGCACGCAGCACGTTCCAGCCATCCATGCCGTCGACCGCCACCGCGACATCGTAGCCGCGCCCGGCCAGCAGCTTGCGCTGCAGTTCGCGCACTGTGAGCGAGTCGTCGATCACCAGCACGCGCCGCGCGCGCGCTTGCAGGCCGGCTTCGGCGGCGTGGCGCACGCCTTCAATGCGGCCTTCGGAGACCAGCTTCTCGACCGAGCGCAGCAGGTCTTCCACGTCGAAGATCAGTACCGGCATGCCGTCGTCGGTCAGGCTGCCGGCGGCGATGTCCTTTACCTTGCCCAGCGCGGCAGGCAGGGGCTGTACCACCAGCAGCCGCTCGCCCAGCATGCGGTCGACCGCGATGCCGTAGGTACGCTCGCCCTCGCCAATGATGATCACCTGCACGTCATCGCGCTCATGCGCAATGGTCTCCGCGCGCTGCATCACTTGCGCCGCGCTGACCAGGCCGATGGCACGGCCTTCATGCCGGAAATGCTGATGGCCTTCGGTCTGCTCGATCTGAGCGCGCCCGATCGCGGCAGCGCGCAGCACGCGCCCGAGCGGAAAGGCATAGGCCTCGCCCGCGACCTCAACCAGCAGCGTGCGCACGACCGACAGCGTCAGCGGCAGCTCGAGCTGGAAATGCAGACCCTGGCCCGGCTGCTGCGTCAGGCACAGGCTGCCGTGCACGCGCCGCACCATCTCCTGCACCGCGTCCAGGCCCACGCCGCGGCCGGACACTTCCGACACTGTGTCGCGCATGCTGAAGCCGGGCAGGAGCAGGAAATCTAGCAACTCCGCCTGCGACAGCCGCGCCGCGGTCTCTTCCGAAGCCAGGTTGCGGCGCACGATCGCGCGCCGCAGCGCGTCCACGTCGACGCCCCCGCCGTCGTCAAATATCTCGATCACCAGCCTGCCGGCGTTGTGGCGGGCCTGAAGCGTGACCCGGCCTTCGGCGGGCTTGCCCGCAGCCTGGCGCACCGCGGGCGGCTCGATGCCGTGGTCCACCGCGTTGCGCAGCAAGTGAGCGAGCGGGGCGTCGAGCGCTTCCAGGATGTCGCGGTCGACCTGCGTGCCGGCGCCGACCAGCTCCAGATGCACCGGCTTGCCGAGCGTGCGCCCCAGGTCGCGGACCATGCGCGCGTAGCCGGTCAGGCCATCGGCGAGCGGGCGCATGCGGGAGCCCAGCGCGCTGTCATAGAGCCGGCGCGCAAGGCGCGTGGCGCGGTGGTCGTACTCGTCGAATTCGTCGGCCCGCCGCGACAGTTCGCCATGGCCGTCGTCGAGCATCTGGCGCAACTCGGCCAGCGCCGTGCGTGCGCCGGCGTTGTCTCCGAGTGCGTCGCGCAGCGCGTCCTGCAGCGCATCGGCGGCGCGCAGCGCGCGCGCCTGCTGGCGCCTGGCCTTCTGCAGCGCCTGGCCGAATGGCCGCAGCCAGTGCGATTCGACCATGGCCTCGCCGGACAGGGCGAGCAACTGGTCGAGGGTATCGGCGTTGACGCGCAGCATGCGCTCCTGCGGCTCGCCGGGGACGGCTGGCTCTGGCACCGGCGCCTGGGGCTGCGGGATGGGTGCGGCTGGCGCTGGCGGTACAGCGGGCGCATCGTCTGGCGGCCCTGTCCTTGAGCGCGCGCCTGGCGCGGCCGCGACGGGCGGCAAGGCCAGGCCGCCATCCAGCATGCCCAGCCGCTGCACGATCGCGTCGATCTCGGCGCGGCCAGCACCGTCGGCCCAGCCCGGGTCGCCTCCGCGCGGATGGCCGATGTGCAGCAGCAGGTCGGTGCCTTGCAGCAGCGCGTCGATATGCGCGGCCGCGAGCGGCATGCCGCCTTGCGCGGCGACCAGGCAGTCTTCCATCGCGTGCGCCAGGCGCACGGCCGCATCGAGCCCCACGATGCGTGCCGCGCCCTTGAGCGAATGCGCCGCGCGCATGCACGCCTCCAGGTGCTCGGCCGCGGCCGGGTTGCGCTCGAGCGCCAGCAGCCCGGCGTTGAGGATCTCGGCCTGCGATTCGGCCTCGAGCGCGAACAACTCGAGCAGCGAGGCGTCGCGCAATTGTTCGGGATTCATGCCAGGCTCCGTGCCAGTGCCTGGCGCAGCGGAGCCGCGTCGAGCAGGCCGATGCTGCGGCCCTGGTCCAGGAACAGCGCCTGCGTGTAGCGTGCCGAGGCGCGGCCCAGCGTGGCCGGCAGCGGCTGCAGCGCGGACCCGGGTACGCGCACCACGCCGGAAACCTCGTCCACCGGCAGCGCGAGCGCGGCGCGGCCCTGCCCGAGGATCAGGAAGCGGCTGCCTGCGGCCCTGTCCTCCTTGCCGGCCTTGCCGGTGGCGGGCATGGCGCTGCCAGCGCCGAACAGCCGTGCCAGCGACAGGCACACCAGCAGGTTGCCGCGCACGGCCGCCAGGCCCAGCACGGCGGCATCGCGGCGGTGCGGCAGCGAATGCACCGGACCCGGCGCGGTGACTTCGCCCAGAGCCGCGGTCGGCAGCGCCAGCCATTCTTCGCCGATGCGGAAGACCAGGCACGACAGCGCCGTGCCGTGTCCCGCCAACGGATCGTCTGTTTCCACGGCGACGGTTGCCGCGTCGGGCAGTGCATCGTCAAGCTGGTCCAGCCGCTGCGCATCCAGCAGCATGGCCGCGGCTTGCGCGTAGGTCGGACAGTTGCGGCAGTGCGCGTGCTGGACCAGTGCCGGGCAGGAGCCGTCGCCGCGCACGCCGATGCGGCGCCAGCAATCGTCCACTGCCATGGTGGCCGAGGCGGTTCTGCGGTAGATGCCTTGCGGTTCAGCCATGGTGCTTGCGGGGGTGGCGTTGCGCGCGCTGGCGCAGGCGCATGGCGCCGTCATGGTCGCCTTCGGTGTCGAGCAGCGCGGCCAGGTGGTACAGGGTCTCCTGGTGCGCCGGATCCAGGTACAGCGCCTTGCGGTAGGCGGCGTGCGCCTGCGCGGTGCGTCCGGCGGCATCGTGCAGCACGCCCAGCATGCACCAGGCGCCGGCGGCGCCGGCATCGGTGCCGATACGGTCGAGCAGTGCCTGGCAGCAGGCGGCGGCGGCCTCCAGTTCGCCGCGGTCGGCCATGCCGGCGATACGGGCCAGTTCGGCGGTAGGCGCATTGCCGGTCATGACCGAGGCGGCCGGTGCGCCGGCCGCTGTGGGTGGCCGCGCGGGCACCGGCCTGGGCGGCACCGGCGAGCGTGGCAGGCGCGGCGGCGCAGCCATCCTTGCCAGCTGCGGCGGACGCGCGACAGCGCCCGGCGCGGCGCGCGGCGAGGGTTTGCGGAAAGCAAAGGTCAGCGGCAAGCCGACCGGCACCAGCCCCTGCGCGCTCAGCAGGCTGGCCTCGGCCGGGCCGACGAAAAGCAGGCCGTCGGCCATTGTCAGCCGCGCCAGCGTCTGCACGGCGCGCCGCTGGTCGGACGCATCGAAATAGATCAGCAGGTTGCGGCAGAACACGAAGTCATAGGGAGGTTCGCCGGCGAGCAGGCCGGGGTCGATCAGGTTGCCCTGCAGCAGCCGCACCTGTGCACGCACACGCGGGTCCAGCGCGTAGCCGGCGGGGCCGGCCGTGAAATAGCGGTCGCGGAAATCCAGCGGGCCGCCGCGGAAGGCGTTGGCGCCGTACTCGCCAAGGTGCGCGCGCGCCAGCGCGCGGGCGCTGATGTCGACGGCGTCGATGCGGAAGCGCGCCGCCGGGACGCCGGCATCGAGCAGTGCCATGGCGATCGAATAGGGCTCTTCGCCGGTGGAGCAGGGCAGGCTCAGCACGCGCAGCGTGCGCGTGCCGCTGGCAAGGGCGCGCTCGGCCGCAAGGCAGCCCAGCGCCAGCAGCGCCTCGCGATGCCGGAAGAACCACGTCTCGGGTACCACCACTGCCTCGATCAGGGCCTGGAACTCGCCGGCGGTACCGTGCAGCAGGCTCCAGTACGCCTGCGTGTCCGCCGCGTGCACCGCCTGGCTGCGCTCGCGCACCGCGCGCTCCACCGCGCCGCTGCCGATGGCATTGGCGTCCAGGCCGATGCGGGCCTTGAGCAGGGCTTCGATGTGCGTGGCAGTGCTCATGCGAGGTCTCCCGACGGGTCGGCGAACAGCATCGCATGGATTTCGTCCGGCAGCAGGGCGTCGATGCGCACCCACTGCACCAGGCCGCGCGCGTCATGGCGCACCGGCCCCAGGTAGCGTGGGCTGGCGCCCGCGATGCCGCCATCGACGAAGGATTCGGCCGGGCAGCGCAGCATCTGCGTGGCCGACTCAAGCCGCAGGCCGAGCAGCCGCGGCGCGGCGGTGCCGCCATGGCGGTAGTGGACCAGCACCGTGCGCGTGCTGGTGCGCAGCGCCGCCGGCACGCCGGTCGCCAGCGCGGCCAGGTCTATCACCGGCACCGGCTGGCCGCGGCGCTCCATCACGCCGGCCACCCACGCGGGCGCGCCGGGGACCTGCTTCAGGCGCGTCAACGGCAGCACCTCGGCGACCTCGGCTGCATCCAGGGCGTAGTGGTCAGCGCCAAGGCGGAACAGCAGGAAGAGCTTCATGGTCGCGGGGCGGAGCATGGCAAAGGCAGCATGGCAAAGGCGGCGTGCCCGTCCGACGCTGCCGCCTAGACCTTGAAGCGCGAGACGCCGCTGCGCAGGTCGTTGGCGACCAGCGTAAGCTCGTCGATGGCCTGGCCTGACTGGCGCAGCGATTCGACCGTCTGCTGGGCGGCTTCCGACAACTGCATCAGCGCCTGGTTGATCTGCTCGGCGCCGCCGGCCTGGGCCTGCATGCCTTCGCTGACCATCACCACGCGCGGCGCCAGCGATTGCACCTGCGCGATGATCTGCGACAGCTGGTCGCCCACCTGCGTCACCTCCGACATGCCGCGGCGCACTTCCTCCGAGAACTTGTCCATGCCCATCACGCCGGCGGCAACGGCCGACTGGATCTCGCGCACCATCTGCTCGATGTCATAGGTGGCCACCGCGGTCTGGTCGGCCAGGCGGCGGATCTCGGTGGCCACCACCGAGAAGCCGCGGCCGTACTCGCCGGCCTTCTCGGCTTCGATCGCGGCATTGAGCGACAGCAGGTTGGTCTGGTCGGCCACCTTGGCGATGGTGGTCACCACCTGGTTGATATTGCCGGCCTTCTCGTTCAGCGTGGCGAGCTTGCCGTTGACCGAGCCGGCGGCGTCCATCACCTGCTGCATGGTGCCTTCCATGCGCGACAGGCCCACCTGTCCGGTGCCGGCCAGCCCGGCGGCCTGCTCGGCAGCGCTGGATACCTCATGGATGGTGCGCACCAGGTCGCGCGCGGTGGCCGAGATCTCGCGCGAGGTGGCGCCGATCTGCGTGGTGGTGGCGGCGGTCTCGGTGGCGGTGGCCTGCTGCTGGCGCGCGGTGGCGGCGATCTCGTTGACCGAGGTGGTGACCTGGATCGCGGTGCGCTGCGCCTGGCCCACCAGCGAGGTCAGTTCGCCGGTCATCTGGTTAAAGCCTTCCTCGACCTCCTGGAACTCGTCCTTGCGGCGCAGCGCCATGCGCAGGCGCAGGTCGCCGCCGCGGATGCCGGCGAGCAGGCCGACGATCGACTGCATCGGCACGGTGATCGCGCGCAGCAACAGGTAGCCGCACACCAGGGCAACCACCAGTGCGGCGATCAGCGCGGCCTCGATGCCGGTCTTGGCGGCGTTGACGGCATCGTCGATGCCGCGCGCGGCGCGTGAACCGACGGCGCTGTTGTCGTCGACCAGGTGCTGGGCCGCCTTGCGCGCGGCGATCCAGCGATCGTGCACGGTGCCGCGCAGCGCCGCGACCGCGGCCGCGCCGTTCCAGTCGCCGGACTGGGCCAGCACCTGCGCGGCCTGTTCATACTGGGCGCGCAGGTCGCGGTAAGCCTGGAACGCGACGCGGTCCTCGCTGCGCGTGATCGAGGACTCGTACTGCTGCTCGAGCTTGTCCAGGCGCGCCGCCGCGTCCTTGCCCTGGTCCTGGAAACCGCGGCGCTCGGCGTCGTTCGAGGCATTGATGGTCTGCCAGGCAAGCACGTAGCGTTCGCCCCAGACTCCGCGGATTCCGGTGCTGTAGTTCAGCCCCGGCAGCGCGTCATGCAGCATCAGCGCGGTTTCGCGCTCGATCGCGTTCATCCGCGTATAGGCGACCACGCCCATCAGGGCCATGACCAGCAGGATCATGGAAAAGCTGGCCAGGATGCGGGTACGGATGGTCCAAGCGTTCACGGTGAAGGTCCCGGTCATGTTCTTGTTCAGGAGGCGCAGTGGCGATGGGGCGCAAGACTGCCCCGGGGCGGCCGCTGCTCGCATCGCCGCGTCCAGGGCGGATCTCCGGCGGCGTGGCGGCCGGCACGGCCCTGGTGCGCGGTAGGGTACTGGAAGCCGGAAGCCGATTCAACGCGCAACAGCACCGCAGGCTCGCCAGCGTTGCATCGCCGCATTGGGCTTACGGCTGCCGGCGGGAACTTCTTGATTTTTTCCAAGTTTTCGTCACACTTGCTAAATTGCTAGCGGGTAACAATGTCGACAATTACAGATGGGGCAGGGATGGTGGCCAAGTCCGGGGCGAAGGCGGCTGGCGCCTCGCCAGGCTCGGATCTCGATCCGCTGACCGGCGTTGACAATCGCCAGGGGTTTCTGAAGCGGCTGGAGGCGCGCCTGCAGGCAGAGGCGGTGCCCCGCTGCGCATTGCTGCTGATCGGCATCGACGATTTCCGCGCCTTCAACGATATGCACGGGCATGCCGAGGGCGACGTCATCCTGCAGCGCGTGGCCCGGCGCCTGCGCGACGCATCGCCGCGCGATGCCGTCATCGGCCGCGTTGGCAGCGATGAGTTCGGCGTGCTGCTGCCTTCCATTTCCGATCCCACGCTGGTCCGGCACGTCGGCGCGGCGATCCTGTCAATGCTGTCTTCCCCGCATGAGCACGGCGGGCGCCGCCACCATGTGCTGGCCAGCATCGGCGCCTGCGTGATCCCCGCCGCCGGCGAACTGGGCTCTGACGTCCTCGCCGCCGCCAGCCTGGCGCTGGCACGTGCCAAGCACGACGGCGGCCGCACCATCCGCTTCTTCAAGCCGCAGATGCGCTCGGACGTGACCGCGCGCCTGTCGCTGGTCCAGGCCCTGCACGAAGCCTACGCGCAGCGCCAGTTCGAGCTGCTGTACCAGCCGCAGGTCGACCTGCGTGACGGCCGCATCCGTGGCGCAGAGGCGCTGATGCGCTGGCGCCATCCGACCCGGGGCCTGATCGTGCCGGGGCTGTTCATCGACGCATTGGCCGCCAGCAGCATCGCCAGCGACGTCGGCATGTGGCTGCTGCAGACCGCATGCGCGCAGGCGCGCTCGTGGTCGCTGGCGTTTCCGCAGCCGCCGCGCGTGGCCATCAACCTGTTTGCCGCGCAGTTGTCCGAAAGCCGCCTTCTGACCGAGGTGCGCCACGTGCTGCGCGCGCTGGAGCTGGCGCCGGAGTGCCTGGAGATCGAGATTACCGAGACCATCGCGCTGCAACAGGGCGACGAGGTCTCGGACCAGCTGCAGGCGCTGCGCCGCGACGGGGTGACGCTGACCTGCGACGATTTCGGCACTGGCTATGCGTCGCTGAGCTTCCTCAAGTCGTTCCCGGTGGACCGGCTCAAGATCGACCAGTCCTTTATCCGCAATGTCACCCAGGACCCGGTCGACGCCGCGATCGTGCGCTCGGTGATCAACGTGGGCAAAAGCCTGCACATCGGCGTGGTCGCCGAGGGCGTCGAGACCACCGAGCAGCGCGACTTCCTGCTGGCCAACGACTGCTACGAGGCCCAGGGCTACCTGTACGGGCGGCCGATGCCGGCTGACAAGTTGACCGAACTGCTGCGCCAGCAGCAAGGCGGCTGACGCCGCCGCCAACCACCCGGCATGGGCCGCTTCGGCAATAGTTGTTTCCACCTTTGACGGCCGGCGTGCGGCCGCGCATCGCCGGCTGCCCGCCGGCCCGCCCGCTGCCTGCCTCGCACCCCGAAACGGCGCGGGCTGTCATGCCACATGGCGAAATACGCGCTTACAAAGTCCGCCGTGCGGGCCATGCTGCCCGGCTTCCCGGCAATGTATGGTGGCAATAGGATGGCGCATTGCCATTGGCTTCGCCGATCTCCCTCCGATCGGTGGGCCCGCGCCGCATCCGGAGTGTCTTGTCCCGACCTGAAATCATGTCCGAATCCGTCCAACCTGGTGGTACCCGTTCGCTCGCCGGCCCGCGCCGGCTTGCCCTGACCGCGCTCGCCGCCGCGGCGGCCCTGGCCGTGGCTGCTGCTGCACTGGCCCAGGTGCCGGCACCCGGCCAGCCCTACCTGGACGCGCCCATGGCCGACGCCCCGGTCGCGCAGGCCGACCCCTCCGCCCGCATTGCCACGCTGACCGCGGTCGAAGGCAACCTGAGCTTCGCGCCGGCAGGCTCGGACCAGTGGGCCGCCACTGGCCTGAACCGCCCGGTCACTACCGGCGACCGGCTGTGGATGGACGCCGGCGGCCGCGCCGAGCTGCATGCCGGTACCGTCGCCATGCGCATGGGCGGCGCCACTGCGGCCAGCATCCTGAACCTGGACGACGACACGACGCAGGTCAAGCTGACGCAGGGCACGCTGCAGGTGCGCGTGCGCGCGCTGCCGCAGGACCAGACCGTCGAGATCGATACCCCCAACCTGGCCTTCGTGCCGCGCGAGCCGGGCGACTACCGGCTCGACGTGGCGCCAGACGGCAGCACCACCACGGTGACGATGCGGCATGGCAGCGCCGTGGTCTACGGCGACAGCCGCTCGATCGAACTGCAGCGCGGCGACCGCATGCGCTTTGCCGGCACCGACCTGGCCGACGCCGGCGGCGGCCCTGTTGCCGAAGACAGCTTCGACCGCTGGACCGCGGCACGCGACGCGCGCGAAGACGCGTCGCCGTCGGCGCGCTACCTGCCGCGCGAAATGCCTGGCTACGCGGCGCTGGACGACTACGGCGACTGGCAGGAAGAACCCGCCTATGGCGCGGTCTGGTTCCCGCGCGTCGTCAGCGTGGGCTGGGCACCCTACAGCGTCGGCCACTGGGCGTGGATCGCGCCGTGGGGCTGGACCTGGATCGACGATGCCCCATGGGGCTTCGCCCCCTCGCACTACGGGCGCTGGGCCTATGTGGGCACGCGCTGGGGCTGGGTGCCCGGCCCGCGCGTGCGGCCGTGCTACTCGCCGGCGGTGGTCGCCTTTGTCGGTGGCGGCGGCCCAAGCTGGAGCAGCGTGCGCGTGGGCGGCGGTCCCGGCGTGGCGTGGTACCCGCTGGGCCCGCGCGACGCCTATCGGCCGGCGTACCGCGCCAGTCCCAGCTATGTCGCGCGCATCAACCGCGTCACCGTCAACAACTTCGTGATGGGCGACCGCGGGCGGCCCGCGCCTTATGCCAACCGCAACGTGCCTGGCGCGATCACCGGCATGCCGGCGCGCAATTTCGTCGAGGGACGCCCGGTGCGCGGCATGCACCGGGCCGAATGGCGCAACCTGCCGGCCGGCGAGGCACGCGGCGGTCCGCCGGTGGCGCCGGTCAAGAACAGCCTGGTCGGCGCCGCGCCGGTGCGGCAGCTGCCGCCGCAGGCGCGCCCGGGCTTCGAGCGCCAGGCGATTGCGGCGCATCCACCGGGACGACCGGCCACCGATGACCTGGCCCGGCGCTTCGCCCGCGAGGGCGGTGTCGTCCCGGGGGCGGGTCCGGTATGGCGCGGCAGCTCTGAGCCACGGCCGGGACGCCCCGGGCGCCCGGGGCGCGAGGTGCAGCCCATGCCGGACGTGCGCATGAGCCAGGCAGCGCTGGCCGCGCGCGAGCAGCAGCCGCGCGGCGGTCGCCCGGACCCGGCTCAGGGTCCGGACGGCTGGCGTGGCAATGGCCGTGGGCAGGGCTCGCGTCCCGACGACGGGCGCGGCTTTGCCGGCCAGCCCGATGCGCAACGCCAGGCGCAGGCCATGCAGCGCGAACAGCAGCAGGCGCGCGAGCAGCAGCGCCAGCAGCAGGAGGCGATGGAGCGCCGCCAGCAGGAACAGCAGCGCCAATGGCAAGGCCAGCCGGGCCGCGAACAGCAGCAGGCGCGCGAACTGCAGCGCCAGCAGCAGGAAGCGATGGAACGTCGCCAGCAGGAACAGCAGCGCGCGCAGCAACGCCAGTGGGCAGACGGGCAGGATCGCCCCGATCCGGCGCGGCAGTCGCAAGACATGCAGCGCCAGCGCTTCGAGCAGCAACGCCAGATGCAGGAGGCGCAACAGCGCCAGGCCCAGGACGCCCAGCAGCGCCAGATGCAGGAAGGCCGCCAGCGCCAGCAGATGGAGCAGCAGCGCCAGGCTCAGGACGTGCAGCGCCAGCAGATGGAGCAGCAGCGCCAGGCTCAGGACGCGCAGCGCCAGCGGGAGCAGCAGCGTCAGGCGCACGACGCCCAGCGCCAGCAGATGGACCAGCAGCGCCAGGCCGGCGAGCAGCAGCGTCAGCAGGTGGAGCGCCAGCGCCAGATGGCCGAGCAGCAGCGGCAGGGGCAGGAGATGCAGCGCCAGCGCTTCGAGCAGCAACGCCAGATGCAGGAGGCCCAGCAGCGCCAGGCGCAGGAAGCGCAGCAGCGGCAGGCGCAGGCCGCCCAGCGCCAGCAGATGGAACAGCAGCGCCAGATGCAGGAACAGCACCGCCAGGTGCAGGAACAACAACGGCAGATGCAGGAACAGCAACGCCAGCAGGCCATGCAGCGCCAACAGGCAGAGCAGCAGCAACGCGCGGCTCAGGCGCAGCAGCGGGCAATGCAGGAGCAGCAGCGCCACCAGCAGGAGCAGCAGCGGGCAGTGCAGGAGCAGCAGCGCCACCAGCAGGAACAGCAGCGGCAGATGCAGGACCGCCAGCGCCAGCAGCAGGAGCAGCAGCGCCAGCAACAGCAGCGCGCCCAGCACGACCGTGGGCGGATGGAGGCACATAACCGCGACGGCGACCGGCGCCAGTAGCAGCGATGCTCCCGATGGGTCGGCGCGCCGTGCTAGCATGATCGCCAGCACAGCAGCGCCCCCATCGCCCCATGACTACCCTCTACGCGACCTTAGGCGTGCACGCCGACGCCACCCTTGACGAGATCAAGCGGGCATACCGGCGCGCCGCAATGAAATGGCACCCGGACCGTAACCTCGGCCGCGAGGCCGAGGCGCACGCGGCCTTCCAGGAAATCCGCGACGCCTACGCGATCCTGTCCGACGCTGAACAGCGCCAGATCTACGACGAAGTATTCGAGCGCGAGATGCAGCGCTGGCAAGCGGAGCAGGAGGCACAGGAAGAGCAGGAGCGCGCCGCCCAGCGCGAGGCTCAGCGCGCGGCGCAGGAACAGTACGAGAAGATGGTCACCATCGCCATGCGCTTCGCCGATGACGGCCACAACCGCGATGTCCTGTTTGGCGTGCTGCTCGGCCGGGATTGCGAGGCGGAGCTGGCGGCCCGCATCGCCGACAGCGTTTCGGCCTTGCAGGCCTCGCGGCAGGCAAGCGCAGCTGCCGAGCAAGCGCCCCAACCGGCAGCAGCGGCGGCAGCAGCGGCGTCAGGCCACGACACCCCCGAGCGCCACAGGCGCCATCCCGGCGCCTTCGATTCGTTCTGGCACGGCCTGTTCGGCGTTCGCTCGTAGCCGCGCGCCGAACGGCGTCATGGGCTCCAGCCAGGCATTGCCGATGCCTGCCGGATCCAGCTCCCCAGCTGTTCCTCGTCGATGTCGTCCTGCTCGTAAATATCGAGATAGCGGGTGTCCGGATCCTTGGACTCGCCGGGCGGCAGGGGCTTCAGCGCCGCGCCGCGGAAAAACGCCACCTTGATGTATTTCGTGAAGCAATGGAAGCTGAGGAACCAGCCCTGGCCCTCGACGCCATAGAACGGCGAGTTCCAGCGCACTGCCTTGCGCACCTCGGGGACATGGCGCACGATCAGCGCGTCGAGGCGGCGGCCGACATCGCTTTGCCAGCCCGGCATGGCGGCGATGTAGGCCTGCACCGGGGCATCGCCGTCCGCCTTGGCGATCTGGGGATTACCGCCGGAGAGCAGGCGGGGCTTTCCGGCGCTGTCCGTGGCAGCGGCCTTGCGTGCGATTTTCGCCGGCTTCCCTGGTGTCTGGCTGGCCATCGGCTTTCCTCCAACTGAGACGCGTAAGCCGGATCCTATCGGCTGCCTGCCAAAAGAAAAAGCCCCGCAGGCCGCGTGGCCTGCGGGGCATTTCAGGCCAGCTTTTTTGGCCAGCCTGTCTGGACATCTTACTTGGCCAGCTCGGACAGGCGCACCTGCGAGATCTTGCCGTTCTGCACCCAGCCGACCACGGTATCGGCCATCGAGCCACCCTTGGCGTCGATACCATCGACTTCATTGGGATTGACCTCCTTGGCCAGCCCTTTCACCGCGTCGGGCATCTTTGCGCGGATCGCCGCGGCATCGCTGGTGGAGCCCGCCAGCTTCATGGCGCCGGCCAGCGCATAGACCATGGTGTAGTTCAGCGACATCTCGGTGGTCGCATCGCGGCCGTCATGCAGCTTCTTGTACTTGGCATTGAACGCCTGCGCCGCCGGGCGGTTGTCGTTGACCAGCGGCAGCACGCCGATCGAGCCCTCCAGCATCGACAGCCCGTTGGTGACCTTGGCCATCTCGTCCATCTTGGCCTGGTCCATCACGATAAAGCCGCCCTTGAAGCCCAGTTCGCGCGCCTGCTTGACCACCAGCGCGGTCGGCTCGGACGGGCCGCCGACGAACATCACGTCCGGCTTCTCGCTGATGGCGCGCGACACGCCGCTGTAGAAGTCGGTGGCCTTGGTGTACGACATCGGGTTATTGGCCACCACCTTGCCGCCGGCGGATTCCCAGGCCGGCACGAAGGCCTGCACCCAGGCCTTGGCATAGTCGTGGTCGGCCGGCGTCAGCGCCACGTTCTTGCCATAGCGCTTCATCTGCGCCTTGATGAACGGCTCGATATAGCCGGTGTAGGCCGGCGGGATGCGGATGGTCAGCCTGTTGCCCGCATCGGTGATGCGCGGCACGCTGGAATAGGCCATCACCATGAATTTTTCCTGCTCGTTGAAGGCCTGCAGCGCGAAGATGCCGCCCGAGTGCGGCACGAAGATCGCCGCGGTCTTGTGCTGCTGCACCAGCCGGCGGCCGTTGATGGCGGCTTCGGCGGGCGAGTACTTGTCGTCCAGCGCCACTACTTCCAGCTTGATCTTCTTGCCCTTGACTTCGAGCCCGGCGGCGTTGATTTCATCCACCGCCATCTGCACGCCCGACAGCACGTTCTTGCCATACAGCGCGGCGCCGCCGGACAGCGGGCCGGTATAGCCGATCTTGACGACTTCCTGCGCCAGCGCGGCGCCCGAAGCCAGCATCGCGGCCACGGCGGTGGCGGCCAGCGGGAAGATACGGCGCATGATGTTGCTTTGCATTGCTATGTCTCCTGGATGTACTGCGCTTGTCAGTTGCGGTTGTCTTCAATGACCCCTCTGTTTTCTCCCTCTCCCGCTTGCGGGAGAGGGAGTGAAACCTACCCGCCGATATACGCCTTCCGAATCCCCTCATCCCTCAGCAACGTATCCCTGTCCCCCTCCATCACGATCTTCCCGCTCTCGATCACATACGCGCGATGGGCGATTCCCAGCGCCGCGTAGGCGTTCTGCTCCGCCAGCAACACCGTGGTCCCCGCGCGGTTGATGCGCTGGATGATCTCGAACATCTGCTTGACCACCAGCGGCGCCAGCCCCAGCGACGGCTCGTCCAGCAGCAGCGCGCGCGGCCGGCTCATCAGCGCGCGGCCCAGTGCCACCATCTGCTGCTGGCCGCCCGACAGCGAGCCGGCGGGGTCGTCTTTCTTCTGCTTCAGGATCGGGAAGAGTTCATAGACTTCCTCCAGCGTCTTGCGGATCCCCGCCCCGTCGCGCCGATGCACATACGCACCCAGCACCAGGTTCTTCTCCACGCTCATCGCCGGAAAGAGCTTGCGCCCCTCAGGGCAATGCACCAGCCCGGCCTGCACGATCTGCGACGGCTTCATGCCTGACAGCTCGCGTCCGTCGAAGCGCATGCTGCCGCCGCTGATGCGGTGGATCGCGCTCATCGCCAGGAAGATCGAGCTCTTGCCGGCACCGTTGGCGCCCAGCAGCACCACCAGCTCGCCGGCGCCGGCGTGCAGCGTGATGTTGTCGAGGGCGCGGAAGCTGCCGTACGACAGCGAGACGCGTTCAAGCTGCAACATGGTCGGCTCCCAGGTAGGCCTCGATGACATGCGGATCCTGCTGGATCTGCGCGGGCGTGCCTTCGGCGATCTTCTCGCCGTAGTTCAGCACCATGATCTTGTCGGCCAGCCGCATGATCATGTCCATCTTGTGTTCGATCAGGCAGACCGTCTTGCCATGCCGCACCATCTTGCGGATCAGCTCGGCCAGTCCGACGGTTTCTTCCGGATTGACGCCACCCGCCGGCTCATCGAGCAGCAGCAGCTCAGGGTCCGTCGCCAGTGCCAGAGCGAAGGCCACGCGCTTGCGCGCTTCCTGCGTGATATCGGCGGCGACTTCATGCGCCAGGTGCGACAGGCCGACGAAGTCGAGCGCGGCCTCGGCCTTGTCGCGGCACAAGCGCTCTTCCTCGCGCAGCCGGCGCGTGTTGAACAGCACGTCGCCCAGCCCGGAGCGCGTGCGCAGCCGGTGGCCCACGATCAGGTTGTCGAGCACCGTGGCGCGGTCGAACAGCGCGGTCGCCTGGAAGGTGCGAGCGACGCCCAGCCGCGCAATCTGGTCCGCGCGCAGGCCGGCGACGTCCTGGCCCTTGAACAGGATCTGCCCGGAGGAAGGGGCATGCGTTCCCGCGACCAGGTTGAAGAAGGTGGTCTTGCCGGCGCCGTTGGGGCCGATGATGGCGTTGATGTGCCCCTGCTCGAAGGTCACCGATACATCGTGCACCGCGGTCAGGCCGCCGAATTTCTTGGTGAGGTTGCGGATCTCAAGCATGGTCGGCTCCGGCGCGGGTGGTCAGGACAGCGTTATTGCCGGCAGCGGCGGGCTGCACGGGCTGCGTGGGCTTGCCGCGGCGTGCGGCGGCGGCCTTGCGCGCCTGCTTCTTCAGGAAAGAACCCACGATGCCGTCCGGCACGAAGATGATCAGCAGGATCAGAACCGGGCCGAACACCAGCATGCGGTAGTCCTGCATGAACTGCAGCGACTGCGTGATCCACGGCACCAGCACCGCGCCCAGCAGCGGCCCGAAGATGGTGCCGATGCCGCCCACCAGCATCGACATCACCATGTCGAAGGTCAGGTCGGTGCGGGCGATGTCCGGTCCCAGGAAGCGCACCTGGCCGGCGTACAGTGCGCCGGCAAAACCGGCGTAACCCACCGACAGCACGAACGACAGCACCTTGGTGCGCATCAGGTTGATGCCCAGCGCTTCGGCCAGCGCATCGCTGTTGCGCACGGCCATGAAGCTGCGGCCCAGCAGCGAGGTGACGATCCGGTGCATCAGGAACGTGCCCACGGCCAGGAAGCACAGCACCAGGTAGTACTGCGCCTGCACGCTGTCGAACGCGAGCGGTCCGATCGCCGCCGGCACCGGGATGCCGATCAGTCCCACGGTGCCGTGCGTCAGGCTTTCCCACTTCTCGATCACCAGGTAGATGATGTAGCCGATGCACATGGTGAAGATCGAGAAGTAATGGCCCTTCAGCCGCAGCGACACCACGCCGACCACGTAGCCCAGCACCATGCAGATCACGCCGGCCAGCACGAAGGCGAGCCAGAACGGCACCTGGTGGTCCACGGTCAGGATGCCCAGCGTGTAGGCGCCGATCGCCATGAAGCCGCCGTGCGCGAGGTTGAGCTGGCCAGTGTAGCCGGTGATCAGGTTGAGTCCGAGCGTGGCGATGGCATAGATGAAGGCCAGCGTCATCACGGTCAGGTAGTAGCTGTTGGGCGTGACCAGCGGGAACGCGATCGCCAGGGCCAGCAGCAGCATCCAGCCGGTCTTTCCTTGCAGTGCTTTCATGTCGTACTCCTCAGGCTGCCTTGCCGGCAAACAGGCCCTGCGGCCGGATCGACAGGATCACCACCAGCAGCACGAAGGCGATGATGTCCTTGTAGTCGGTGGAAACGTAGAAGCCGCCGAAGCTCTCGGCCATGCCGATGATCAGCCCGCCGACGATGGCGCCGGGGATGCTGCCCATGCCGCCCAGGATGATGATGACGAAGGCCTTGGTGATTACCAGGTTGCCCATGCTCGGGTAGACCAGGTTGATCGGCGCGTACAGCGTGGCGGCGATCGCGGCCAGGGCGCCGGAGATGGCAAAGACCAGCAGCGTGACGCGCGTCGCATCGATGCCGACCAGCGCGGCGCCGTCGCGGTTCTGCGCCATTGCCATGATGGTGGCGCCGGTCATGGTGCGCGTGAGGAACAGGTGCAGCAGCACCATCAGCGCGAACGCGGCACCGATGATCAGCAGGCGCTGCAGCGGCGCGGTCAGGCCGAAGATATCGACGATCTGGCCATACGGTGTCGGCATGCGATGGAAGTCGGCGCCCCACAGCGCCTGCGCGCCGGCTTCCAGGAACAGCAGGATGCCGATGGCCGCGATCATGTCGTGCAGTTCGGGCGAGTTGCGCAGCGGATGGAACACCAGCCGGTCGGCCAGCATCGACAGGGCCGCCACCACCAGCGCGGCGCCCACCATCGCCAGCCAGTAGTTCACGCCCAGCGTCGTCATCAGGTAGTACGACACATAGGCGCCGGCCATGTAGAACGCGCCGTGCGCGAAATTGGGCACGTGCAGGATGCCGTAGACCAGGGTCAGGCCAAGCGCCACCAGGCTGTAGACGCCGCCCAGCGTCAGGCCGTTGAGTATCTGTTGAAGGAACAATGCCACGGGGTTACCTCATGCGGTTCGCGAATCGGAAATCCAGGCACGCGCCGGCAAGGCGCCGCGCGTGATCTCTCGCGGCAGCGCCGCGCGCTGCCACGCAAGAATTCGGGGCGTATGGATCAGGCGCGCGGAGTGCGCGCCGGACGGCGGGCGCCGGCGCCTGGCTGGCGTGGGCCGGTCGGCGTGGTCGGCGTCGCGCCGTAGCGGTTACGGGGCGGATGCGCGGACGCGCGGTTCGGATAATGCATGGGCTGTCTCCTGTGCGATGCGGCAACGTGGCCGCCCGGCTTGCCGGGCGCCGCTGTGCCGTCGGCGGCAGCGAAAAGCCCGGTGACGAGGTGTCGGGAATATTCCCGCACGGTCGTTCGTTTTCACCGACTTTTGCATAGGCTTCGCGGCATCGTCAAGGAAACCAGCGGAGTATTCCGCACGGCGAAATAGCGACGGTGAAACCCTCGGGAAAGCCCTTAATCGTTACGGCCTTGGAGGCGTCGCCCCCGTTGCAGGGGCAGGCATGATTGCGGAATGGAGCGGGCGAAGCTAGTGGCGCCTCACCGTCGTGGCATGTCGGCGCAGCGGTGGATGCCTGCCTGGGCGATTGCGGGGCAGTGCCGGCGCGGCAACCGGCCTGAGCCCGCCCAGTCGGGTGGCCGCGCGGCGCTGCTTTGCTGCAATGGCTGCTCGTGGAGATCGATGGGGGGATGGCGGCCGCTTACTCCAGGCGGAACCCGGTTTCCTTGATCGCCAGCGCCCACTTCTTCTGCTCGGCGGCCATGAAGGAGGCGAACTGGTCCGGCGAGCTTTGCGCGGCCGGGTCGTAGCCCTTGCTGGCCAGCTGCTGGCGCACGCCGGGGGCGTTCAGCGCCTTGTCGATCTCCTTGCCGAGCAGCGCAACGATGTCTTTGGGCGTGCCGGCCGGCGCCACCAGGCCGTACCATTCGCTGGCCTCGATGCCGGGGAAGCCGGCCTCCGCCATGGTCGGCACGTCAGGGAACAGCGGCAGGCGCTGCCTGCTCGCCACGGCAATGGCCTTGAGCTGGCCGCCCTTGACGAACGGCATCACCGCCGGCACGCCGTGGAACATCATGTGGATATGTCCGCCCACCATGTCGGTCAGCGCCTGCGGGCCACCCTTGTAGGGGGCGTGCACGACGTTGATATGGGCGCTTTCCTTGAAGACCTCGCTGACCACGTTCTGCTGCGTGCCAGGGCCGACCGAGGCATAGCTGAGCTTGCCAGGCTCCGCCCTGGCGCGCGCCACCAGTTCCTTGACGGACCCGGCCACCGACGGGTTGACCACCAGCATGTAGGGCGAGCTCGCCATCAGGCCCAGCGGCGCGAAGTCCTTGCCCAGGTCGAACGGCAGGTTCTTGTGCAGGCTGGCATTGATCGCCATCGGCGCGCTGGCGACCAGCAGCGTGTAGCCGTCGGGTGCCGCCTTCGCGCCCATGCCGGCGCCGATATTGCCGGTGGCGCCGGGCCGGTTGTCGACGATCACCTGCTGGCCCAGGCTGGCGCTCATCTTCTCGGCCACCGTGCGCGTGACGGCGTCGACACCGCCGCCCGCGGGCCAGGGCACGATGATGCGGATCGGGCGGTCGGGATATCCGCCTTGTGCCAGCGCACCGGTGGCGCAGGCGGCAAGTGAGGTGGCAAGCGCGATCGCGCCCAGGGCACGGCCAAAGCGGTTCAGTACGGTTTTCATCATCGTGTCTCCTCGCTGTTTCTCTGGGTGGGATCCCCGGCCGCGCGGCCGGGGCCCGTTCGCTGTCTTCAGTCTGTGGGGGGAATGCCGTTTGTCTTTTGCCTATGCCGCCGCGCTGGTGCGGGCCGGAGCCTGCGTGCCGCCCGCGCGCCACTGCGCCATCAACCGCTCCCAGCGGGCGCGCGTGGCGGCCAGGTTGCGCGCCTTGACGTGGCCGTAGCCGCGGATCTCCTGCGGCAGCCGCGCGATCTCCAGTGCCAGTTCGAGGTTGTGCGCGGAAAGTGCCGGCAGCAAGGCTTCGATGCTGCGGCGGTACTCGCCGATCAGCGCGCGTTCCTCCTTGCGTTCCTGCGTGTAGCCGAAGGGATTGAACGGCGTGCCGCGCAGGCCCCTGAGGCGGGCCAGCACGCCGAAGGCGTTGCGCATCCATGGGCCGTAAGCACCCTTGACCGGTTCGCCGTCCTTGTTCCTGCGCGCCAGCAGCGGCGGCGCGAGGTGGTGCACCAGGCGGACCTTGCCTTCGAACATCGACGCGATCTGCTCGCGGAAGGCGGCGCCGGTGTGCAGGCGCGCCACCTCATATTCGTCTTTATAGGCCATCAGTTTGAACAGTGAGCGGGCCACGGCTTCGCTAAGGCGGGTGCCGCCGACGACCGATTCCGCTGCGCTGACACGGTTGACGAACGACTCGTATTGCGCCGCATAAGCCCGGTTCTGGTAGCCGGCCAGGAACCCGGCGTGCTTGCGCACCAGTTCCGCCAGCGGCACTTTGCGCACGAACTGGATCACCTGCGAGCCGGCCGGCTGCGACGGCAGCCTCGACTGCAGTTGAGACATATCGTGCGCGCACAGGCGCCCCCATTCGAACGCCGCCTTGTTGCTGTCGACCTGCACGCCGTTGAGCTCGATGGCGCGCATCAGCGCCGCGTGCGACAGCGGCACCTTGCCTTGCTGCCAGGCATAGCCGAGCAGCAGCAGGTTGGCGAAGATCGACTGGCCCAGCAACTGCCTGGCGACCTGCTCGGCGTCGAAGCTGGCCAGTTGCCCTTCGCCTGCGGCGCGCGCGATGCGCGCCACCGCCTCGCCGGCCTGCGGGTCCCAGTCGGGGTTGCGCACGAAGGCCGCGGTCGGGGTCAGGTGGCTGTTCAGCACCACATAGGTCCGTGCCGGTGACATCGCGGCAAGCGTTGCCTTGCTGGCCGCGACCACGGTGTCGCAGGCGATCACCAGGTCGGCCATGCCCAGGTCGACGCGGCTGGCGTGCAGCGCATCGGGGCTGGCGGCGATCTGGATATGGCTCCAGGTGGCGCCGCCCATCTGCGCCATGCCGGTCGCGTCCTGCGTGATCACGCCCTTGCCTTCCAGGTGCGCGGCCATGCCGAGCACGCCGCCGATGGTGACGATGCCGGTGCCGCCAATACCCGCCACCACGATGCGCTGCGGCTTGCCGGCGTCCGGCAGCGTGGGCATCGGGATCGCCGGCGGCGTGGCCTTGCCGCCGGCCGGGTTCGCGGGCTTCTTCAGCTGGCCGCCTTCGACCGTGACAAAGCTCGGGCAAAAACCCTTGGTGCAGGAAAAGTCCTTGTTGCAGGTGTCCTGGTTGACCTTGCGCTTGCGCCCGAAATCGGTCTCGACCGGCTGCACCGCCAGGCAATTGCTCTGCACCGAGCAGTCGCCGCAGCCCTCGCACACCAGCTCGTTGATGACCACGCGCCGCGCCGGGTCGGCCATGGTGCCGCGCTTGCGCTCGCGGCGCTTCTTGGTGGCGCAGGCCTGGTCGTAGATGATCACGGTCACGCCGGCGACCTCGCGCAGCTCGCGCTGCACGGTGTCCAGCTCGTCGCGGTGGCGCACGGTGACGCCGGCCGCGAGGTTGCCGACACCCTTGTACTTGCCCGGCTCATCCGTCACCACCACGATCTGGCGCGCACCCTCGGCGGCCAGTTCGCGCGTCATCGCCGGCACGTCGAGTTGGCCATCGACCGGCTGGCCGCCGGTCATGGCGACGGCGCTGTTGAACAGGATCTTGTAGGTCAGGTTCACGCCGGCATGGATCGACTGGCGCACCGCCAGCAGCCCGGAGTGGTTGTAGGTGCCGTCGCCCAGGTTGGCGAACATGTGCGCGCGCTTGCTGAACGGCGCCTGGCCCATCCAGTGCACGCCTTCGCCGCCCATCTGCGACCACGAGGTGGTGGACCGGTCCATCCACACCACCATGCCGTGGCAGCCGATGCCGGCGGTCGCCACGGAGCCCTCCGGCACGCGCGTGCTGGTGTTGTGCGGGCAGCCGGGGCAGAACCAGGGCAGGCGGTCAGTCGCGCGGCTGTCGCCCTGCGCGCTGGCCTGTTCGCCGGCGGCGATCTCCTGCAGGCGCCGGTCCATGCGCGCGGCCACGTCGGCCGGCACGCCCAGTGCCTTCAGCCGCAGCGCGATGGCCTTGGCCACCAGCGCCGGCGACAGGTCGGCCTTGGCGCGCAGCAGCCAGTCTTCGGCGGGCTTGCGGTGGCTCCACTCGCCGCCATTGCCAACGCTGCCGTCACCGTGGTGGTACTTGCCGAACACCGCGGGACGCGCCGCGGGCGGGTAGTGATAGAGCTCGTCCTTGAGCTGCTGCTCGATCACGGGCCGCTTTTCCTCGACCACCAGCACCTCGCGCAGGCCGCGCGCGAACTCGCGCACGCTGTCCGGCTCCAGCGGCCACACCACGCTGACCTTGTGCAGGCGGATGCCGAGGGCGCGGCAGGTGGCATCGTCCAGCCCCAGGTCCAGCAGCGCCTGGCGCGTGTCGCTGTAGGCCTTGCCGCTGGCGATGATGCCCAGGCGATCGTCGGGCCCCTCGATCACATTGCGGTTGAGACGGTTGGCGCGCACATAGGCCAGCGCCGCCGGCCACTTGAACTCCATCATGCGCGCCTCGGCGGCGAGCGGGTCGTCGGGCCAGCGGATATGCAGGCCGCCGCCGGGTTGCGCAAAATCCTCCGGCAGCACGATGCGCACGCGGTCGGCGTCGGTGACCACCGAGGCGCCCGATTCCACCACTTCCTGCACCGTCTTCATGCCCGACCACAGCCCGCTGAAGCGGCTCATGGCAAAGGCATGCACGCCCAGGTCAAGGATGTCCTGCACGTTGGCCGGGAAGAATACCGGCAGCCCGCACGCCATGAAGGTGTGGTCGCTCTGGTGCGCCAGCGTGCTGCTCTTGGACACGTGGTCGTCGCCCGCCAGCGCGATCACGCCGCCCAGCGGCGCGGTGCCGGCCAGGTTGGCGTGCTTGAGCGCGTCACCGCTGCGGTCCACGCCGGGGCCCTTGCCGTACCAGATGCCGAATACACCGTCGAACTTCTTGCTGGCGGCATCGAACTCCAGTTGCTGCGAGCCCCAGACCGCCGTGACGCCGAGTTCTTCATTGACGCCGGGCTTGAACACTACGTCGCTCGCGGCCAGGTGCTCGCGCGCCTGCCACAGCGCCTGGTCATAGGTGCCCAGCGGCGAGCCGCGATAGCCGGAGATGAAGCCGGCGGTGTTGTGGCCGGCTGCGGCATCGCGCCGGCGCTGCAGCAGCGGCAGGCGCACCAGGGCCTGTACGCCGCTCATATAGGCACGGCCGGACTCCAGCGCGTACTTGTCATCGATCGACACAGCGGCCAGCGCCTGGCGGGCCGCATCAGGGGGCATGGGGGCATTCATATTGGCGGTTTTTCAGGCTAGCAGGGTTGAACGGGGCCAGCCGGTGTGCGCGGGGCACCCGGATCTGTGGCTAAACGGGAAGGAAACCGGCTACCCGGGCAGGGGGATGCCCAGCGCCTGGCCGAGCGTGTCGAGCTCCCGCACTACGGCATCAGGCAATGCGATGCCGTGCTGGCGCCCTTCGCGTTCGAGGGCATCGCCGCGATGGCCGGGCAGGCGCGCGTCGGCGCCGCCCGCGGCAAGGTAGTTGCCGGTCCATTGCGCCATATAGTCGGCAAAGAGCTGCTGGCCGGCGAAGGCCTCGGGTTTGACCAGCCAGACGAAGCCGCCCTGGCGGCCGACCGCGCCGGCACCGGAGACAGTATTGCGGTCCGGCGACAGCGAGTCCGCGGTGGCGGCCATGGCGCCGGCCAGGCACTCCACCATCATGGCGATGCCGATGCCCTTGTGCCCGCCCATGGGCAGCAGCGACCCCTCCAGCGCGCTCGGCGCATCGGTGGTGGGCTGGCCGTCGGCGTCGAGGGCCCAGCCTTCCGGGATGGGTTTGCCTTCGCGCGCGGCCAGCAGGATATGGCCGCGCGCGGCGACGCTGCAGGCCACGTCGAACACGATCGGCGCCGCGCCCGGCAGCGGGCAGCCGAAAGCAATGGGGTTGTGGCCCAGCGCCGGGCGCGCAAAGCCTTCCATGCCCAGCACCGGCGGGGTGCGCTGCCCGACCATGCAGAAGGCGCCGGCCTCGGCGGCCTGCAGTGCCGGCAGGCCGAGCGCGCCCAGGTGGCCGCACGACTGCACCGCGACCAGCACGCTGGCGCTGTGCTCGAGCGCCTGCAGGCCGAGCTGCACCGCGTGCGGCGCCGCCACCTGGCCCATGGCGCCATCGGCATCGAGCACGATCCCGCCGGGGAAGGCGCGCTGCGACATCCGCGGACGCGGGTTGAAGTCGCCCGCGCGCAGCCGGTCGACGTAGGACGGCACCCGCGTCAGGCCATGGGTCTTGTAGCCACGCAGTTCGCTGCGCACCAGCGCGGCGGCAGCCTTGTGCGCATGGCCGGAGGCCACGCCGCACGCTTCGAAAACAGCCGCGGTCCAGTGCGTGAGCTGGTCTGCGGTACGTCGGATGGGGCGGGTCGTCATGTTGACTTCTCCCTGACAATCATCAGGCGCTCCGGGAACGGGGCGGCATAGACCGACTGGTAGTAGAGCGGCTGGTCGCGCAGCGTGTAGCCGCGCAGTTCCATGATGAAGGCCGGCGCGTCGGCTTCGAGCCCGATCTCGCGCGCCGCCGCGGCGGGGGCCGGCCCGAAGCGGATCCACTGGTCCACGCGCAGCGTCGGCAGCGACAGGCGCTGGCCGATCAGCTCGCGCAGGTTCTTCTCCAGCGCCTCGCGGTCCAGGCCGCCGAGCTGGGCGAAGTCTTCCTCGCGCAGCCAGAACTCGCTGTACAAGTCCAGGCGCCCGCCTACGCTGATGACGCGCTCGATGCGCACATAGCCATCGCCGCCGAGGAATTCCGACCACGGCCCCTGGCGCTTGATGCGCTTGACCGAGCGGGCGTGCACATAGGACGGCAGCTCGTTGCCCTGCTCGTCGCGAAAGCGCAGGTAGCGCACATCGGCCGGCGCGACCCGGGTGCCGGAGACAAAGGTGCCACGGCCCTGCTCGCGCGTGATCAGCCCCGAGTGCGTCAGCCGGGCCAGCGCCTTCTGCACCGTGCCCACGCTGACCCCGTGGAAGGTGGCCAGCTCGCCCTCGGAGGGCAGCCGGTCGCCTTCGCGCAGGGCGCCGGACTCGATGGAGCGGATGATGGCGTCGGAGACGCTGCTAAGTTTGGTCATGGTTGTTACAGGCTCAGGGCGAATCGACTGATCGCGGTCTCCCGGATATCGAGCACCTCGCTGGTCAGCCGCGTGCCGGATGCGACATCGATCGCATAGCCATACAGCTGCTCGCCGAGGTCAGAGATCTTGTCCCCGTGCTGCAGGACGCCGCTGACGTCGAAGTCAATGTTGTCGGCCATGGTGTGCAGGGTATTGACGTTGCCGCACACCTTGACCGTCGGTGCCACCATGCTGCCGATCGGATTGCCCACCCCCGTGCCGAAGAAGGTCAGCTGGCATCCGCCGGCAGCCAGCGCAGTGAGATTTTCCACTGCCGCGGCCGGTGCGTCCATGAAATGCAGGCCCTTCTTCTGCGGCGCCTCGCCGTAGCGCAGCACGCCCACCAGCGGGCTGGTGCCGGCCTTGGCCATCGCGCCCAGCGCCTTTTCCTCGACCGTGGTCAGGCCGCCGCGCTTGTTGTCGGGCGAGGGCTGGTCCTCGCGCATGTCCACGCCGCGCGAGATCGCCAGGTTCTCCATGTTGCGCACCGCGGTGACAAAGGCCTCGCGCACGCGGCCATCGGCGGCGCGCTCGGCAAACAGGTGCTCGGCGCCGATGAACTCGGAGGTCTCGGAGATGATGACAGTGCCGCCCTCGGCCACCACCATGTCCGCCATGCGGCCGATCACGGGATTGCAGCTCAGCCCGGAGGTGGTATCCGAGCCGCCGCACTCCACGCCGATCACCAGCGACGACACCGGGCACGGCACGCGCCGCGCCCGCGACGCCGCCAGCGACAGCCGCGCAGCCTTGCGCGTGCCGTCGGCAATGCATGCGACCGTGCCATCGGGCTGCAGGTGCACGCTTTCAACCGGCTTGCCGGTGGCGCGGATGCGGCGCGCCACTTCTTCGGTCGACGACTCTTCCAGGCCGACCAGCAGCACCGCCGCGATATTCGGATTGCGGCCCAGCCCGGCGAGCGACTCGAAGGCGAAGTCCAGGTCGGCGCCGAACTGCCCGCGCACGAACAGCGTCGTCACCGGGATGCAGCCGCCCACGGTGCGGGCGATGGTCCGCGTCACCGGGTTGCAGTTGTCCATCACGGAAACCACCGCGACCCAGTTGCGCACGCCGACCGCGCCGTTCTCGCGCGGGTATCCGAGGAAGTTTGTAGCCATCTGCTTTACCCCTTGTGCAGGTCGCCGCGGGCACGCGCCGACTCGATGTTGTGGACATGCATGTGTTCGCCGGCGCGCGCCGCGCGGCTGGCGCGGCCGATGACCTGGCCGTATTTCACGATGGTGGCGCCCGCCGCCGTGTCGGCGATGCAGATCTTGTGGCCGAACGGCACGTCCTGCAGCAGCACCAGCCTGCCGGCGCGCTCGCCTTCCAGCAGGCAGGCTTCGCCGGCGTTGCCGGCGTCCAGCAGGGTGGCCACATTGTCGGCCGGGTTCAGTACGATGGCTCGCGGCATTGATCAACTCCTGTATAGGTGTTGAGGCCAACTGTAGGGAACCGGACGGCGTATGGTCAAGAAGAAGTGCGGGATCTACGAGAAAACCACTACTCCATCCATGCAAGTCCTATATAGAAGTTTGTTGACACCAGCACGGCCGCTGTCTATCGTCATGACAACGGCAGCGATGTCCGCGCCGGCATATCGACACCTCGAACCCACGGGAGAAGGCAGGCATGAAGGTTCGGTCACACCAGGAGAAGATCGGGAGGCTGCAGGCGTTGCGTGCGCGGCTCGATCCGCAGCAGGATTTCGGCCTCTGGTTCTGGGCAGGCATGACCGCAGGCACCCATGCCGTGAACGCGGCACTGCACCACGCAGGCGTCACCCTGGACGACGACAGGTTCCCCACGCAGCCGGGCGTCTACCTGGTGCCGCAGCCCGATGGCAGCCTCAGGCCGGCGTTCGGTCCGCTGGGTGACGTACTCCATGTCGGCCGGCCGAAAGTCGAGGCACCGGTGCCAGCCGACATCGCGGCAATGATGGCGGCGATGGAAGAGATCGAGCATTACCGCGATCCCTGCCTGCGCGAAGGGCTTGAACCCACTCCGGCCATCGCCGGAGTCTGCGATGCGGCGCTGCGCCGCTGCCTGGCACTGCTGGCGGCGCGCCTGGAAGGAGCAAGGGATGGACATTGAACGCCACATGGCGATGGCGCTCGGTATCGAGGCCTCGCTGCAGAAGTGCACCAGCGCTGACTACGAGATGCTGATCGAGGGCGCGATGCTGGCCGGCACGCACTGGCTCAACGCGCTGCTGCACAAGCGCGGCGTCACGCCGCCACAGGCGGACGTGTTTCACAGCTACCTGCTGACCGTCAATGAATTCCGCCGGCTGGCGGTGGCGGCGGAAAGGCCGCTGCATGCGCTGGCCGCGATTGAAGACAGCCGCGTGCCGTTCGTGCGCGGCAACCACCCCGGCGGCGAAGCGGCCGCCGAGCGCGCACTGGAACTGCTGTCGCTGATCCGGGCGACGGCGCTGGGCAGCGCCTAGGGCAGCATATTGGGCAGTACATAGGGCAGCACAGGATCAAAGGCATGCAACACATTGCGAGACGGGAAAGGAGACAACAGTGAAGGCAGTCCGCGTAGTGCCGGGCCCGGAGGGCGGCACGGTCGAAGTGCAGGATATCCCGGTGCCGGTGGCGGCGGCGGGGCAGGTGCTGGTCAGGGTGCGCGCCGCCGGCCTGAACCGGGGCGAGATCAACCAGGCGAAAGAATTGCGCTCGGGGAATACCATCACCGCCGGCGTCGAGTTTGCCGGCGAGGTGGCCGACGTTGGCGCGGGCGTCAGCGGCTGGCGCAAGGGCGACCGCGTGATGGGCCACGGCCGCGGCTGCCAGGCCGAGTACGTCGTGGCCGACCCGCTGGCGCTGATGCCGGTGCCGGATGGGCTGTCGTGGATCGATGCCGCGGCGTTTCCCAATGTCTTCATCACCGCGCATGATGCCTTGGTCACCAACGGCCGGCTGGTGGCGGGCGAATCGGTGCTGGTCAACGGCGCCTCGGGTGGCGTGGCGATGGCGGCGATCCAGATCGCCTCGCTGATGGGCGCGCGCCCCGTGATCGCGTCGTCGCGCTCGGCGGCCAAGCTCGACAAGATCAGCCAGTTCGGCGTGGACGTGGGCATTGATGCGTCGCGCGACGACCAGGTCGAGGCGGTCATGGAGGCAACCGGCAACAAGGGCGTCGACATCATCATCGACACGGTCGGCGGCCCGGTGTTCGAAGCCAATATGCAAAGCCTGGCGGTCAAGGGCCGGCTGGTGAACATCGCGCGGCTGGGCTCGGCGACCGCGCAGATCGACCTGACGCAGCTCTGGCTCAAGCGCCTGCAGCTGATCGGCGTGACCTTCCGCACGCGCACCGAACAGGAGCGGCTGGAGTGCATCCAGGCGTGTGCGCGTGACATGCTGCCATTCCTGCGCGCCGGGCGCGTGCGCCTGCCGGTCGATCGCACCTTTGCCATGACCGATATCGCCGCCGCGCATGCGTACATGAAGCAAGAGCAGCACGTGGGCAAGATCGTGCTGCTTGCAGACTGATTCCACAGAAAAGACGAGGAGACATGATGACCATCCAGATCCAGGCACTGACCGGCTCCGTTGGTGCCGCCGTGACCGGCGTCGACCTGAACCAGCCGCTCGACGACGCCAGCTTCGACATCCTGCACCGTGCATTCCTGGAATACGGTGTGCTGGTATTCCGCGGCCAGCACCTGCAGCCCGCCGCCCAGGTCGCCTTCGCGCGGCGCTGGGGCAAGCCGGTGCAGGGCAACCCGCTGCTCAAGGGCCTGACCGAGTTCCCGGAGCTGGCGCAGGTGACCAAGATCCCCAAGGAGACCGCATCGACCGAGGCCTGGCATTCGGACTCGATCTACACCGAGGTGCCGCCCAAGATCTCGATCCTGTCTGCGGTCACCATCCCGGTGGGCGGCGACACCATGTGGTGCAACCAGTACGTGTCCTACGAGCGGCTGTCGCCGGCGATGCAGCGCATGATCGAAGGCCTGCGCTGCCGCTTCTCCGGCGCGCGGCTGGCCAGGATGACCGGCTCTGACAAGGTTCCCACCGCCGTGCATCCGATCGTGCGCACCCACCCGGAAACCGGCCGCAAGGCGCTGTACGTGGGCCACCCCGATACCGCGCAGTGCATCGAGGGCATGACCGGCGCGGAGAGCCGGCCGCTGCTCGACTTCCTCTACGAGCATTCGGTCTCGCCCGACAACGTCTACCGCCATATGTGGCAGCAGGGCGATGTGGTGATGTGGGATAACCGCTGCACCATGCACTACGCCGTGCACGACTACGGCAATGCCGAGCGGGTATTGAACCGCGTGACGCTGGAAGGCGAAGTGCCGCGCTGAGCCACAGCGCCACAAGCCGGCGCCACAAACCGGCGCCACAAACCGGCGCCGCCATGCGGCGCCCGGCACCAAGGGTGCCCGTCCGGACTCCGGACGGGGCCGATCCGGAGAATGATGATGCTGATAGGGATCCCGACGGAGTCGCGGGCGGGGGAGGCGCGTGTTGCCGCGACGCCGGAGACCGTAAAGAAGTACGTGGCCCAGGGCCACAAGGTGGTCGTCCAGGCCGGCGCCGGCGTTCGCGCCAGCCAGCCCGACGGCGCGTATGAAGCGGTCGGCGCCACCATCGGCACCGCTGCCGAGGCGCTCGGGGCGCAACTGGTGC